>WBZM01000218.1_pt1 | contig 92662 bp, 93 predicted proteins | sample 5204271 | NCBI WGS metagenome assembly WBZM01 (sample SAMN12344346, study PRJNA552823) | activated sludge metagenome | biome: Activated sludge suspended growth; feature: Nitrification reactor; material: Wastewater; isolation source: activated sludge from nitrification reactor of wastewater...
GACCCCCATGACATCAACAGAGTAAAAACCCAAAACCCCGCGTCGCTACGCTCCGACTGTCCAGCTTGCTCTGGAATGCGTGTCCAGCTTGGCGTGGAATCGCTGTCCAGCTTCACCGGAATACGCAGAATCCCAAGAAATTCGCCGAACAGGCCGAAGCGCTTGCGCAGCAGTTGGGATAACCGATGCCTGCAATGCCACAACACTAGAAAGGGAGAGACCATGCGTGTAGCGCGTCTGTCTATCGAAAATTTCCGCAGCATCGCTAAAGCCGAACTACAGTTCACGGGACACACCCTCCTGATCGGCGGCAACAACGTTGGCAAGAGCACGATTTGCGAAGCCCTTGACCTTGTTCTTGGGCCGGACCGTCTGAATCGCACGCCGCCCGTCGAGGAATTCGATTTTCGCAACGCCAACTACCTGGCTGCCGATGGCGAGACAGCCGCTCCCCTCCGCATCGAAGCCGTCCTGATCGAACTCACCGACACCATCAAATCTTTGTGTGCTGCCAATCTGGAGTTCTGGCACAAGACGGAAAAGCGCCTGCTAGCCGAGGGTGAGATTGCTGTAGCCGACAATCCGAATGTCGAGCTATGCCTACGTTTAGTCACCATCGCGCGCTATGACATTGACGAGGATCAGTTCGTCGCGCGCACAGTCTATGGCCGCACCAACGAAGAACCGGACGAGGAGCCCAAGGCCATCCCGCTTCGCGTCAAGCGGGCGATTGGCTTCCTCTACTTGCGCACCATTCGCACGGGCTCACGAGCCTTGAGTCTGGAGCGCGGCACCTTGCTCGACAACATCTTGCGCATGAAGGGGGCCCGCAAGGGCATGTGGGAGAACATACGCACTCGCCTTGCCGCGCTTGATCCGCCGATCGATGCCGACGCGACGGAACTGGGACCCATTCTTGATGAGATTGAAGCACGGCTCGCCGAGTACATCGCACCGGGCGGTGAAGGCCGTTCGACGCGCCTGTTTGTTTCGCAACTCACACGCGAGCATATGCGCAAGACCATCGCGTTTTTCCTGACGATGGGCCATGGCGATGCAGCCGTACCGTTTCAGCAGGCCGGAACGGGAACGCTCAACACTCTGGTTCTGGCACTGTTGACCTTCATCGCTGACCTCAAGAAGGACAACGTGATTTTTGCGATGGAGGAGCCGGAGATTGCACTGCCGCCACATACACAGCGTCGTGTCGCCAACTACCTGCTCGAAGAGACCTCGCAATGCTTCGTCACTTCGCATTCACCGTATGTGATCGAGCGCTTTGAGCCAGATGGCATCGTCAAGCTCAACCGCAATGAGCAGGGCGAACTGTCCGGCATCCCGATCAAGCTGCCGGCTGGCATGAAGGCAAAGAACTATCGCCAGAATTTTCGCCGCGCGATTGCCGAAGCCATGCTCGGCCGCGGCGTGATCGTCGGAGAAGGCATTACAGAGCAGGACGCACTGTTGGTCGTTGCGCAAAAGATGGAGGAGCACGACGCTAACCTTTTCCCTTTGGATGTCGCCGGCATCAGCGTGATCAATGCCGATGGCGACGGCAATCTTGAAAAGCTGGGGGCCTTCTTCAAGGAGATCGATATTCCAGCCTTTGCATTCTTCGATCGCAAGAAGCGCACCGACGCAGATATCGCTGCCTTAGAGGGCATCTATACCATCGCTAAGGAGATTTCCCAGAAGGGTGCCGAGATGTTGATGGCCGAAGAGACTCCACTGGATCGCCAATGGCAGTACCTGGAGTTGCTGCGCAACGAAGATGGCGAGGGCCGCTTCGGGATTCCGGCTGCACGCCCGGCGGATGATGCCTTACGCGCCTTGGCCGTTTCGACGCTCAAAGGCCTGAAGGGCGAAGGTGGCGCGGCGCGACTCCTCGATCTGTGCACTGTCGGAGAACTGCCGCCGACGATCACGGCGTTCCTCACCGAAATCTACCAGCGCTATCCCAAACCGACGAGAAAGCTGCCCGAAGCCGCCTCAGTCGCTGCCGATCCTGCGGCAGTTCCGGCAGATGCCAATGTTGTAGCGGGAGCATGATCCTTGTCGCTGCTGATCTGCCCGCAGCGACAGAGCGTCCTCGACGCGACAGGCCCGGTCCTGGTGACCGGTGGCCCAGGTAGCGGCAAGACGACGATTGCCTTGGCGAAAGCGCAGCGGATCATTGAGGCAGGCCTGTCACCCGGAGAGACCGTTCTGTTCCTGAGTTTCTCGCGGGCGGCGGTTGCCCGTGTCGTCGAAGCCAGTAAGATGCAGTTGCCCAAGGCCCTGCAGAGCAAACTCTCGATTCAAACCTTCCACTCGTTCTTCTGGGAGATTCTGAAGGCCTACGGCTACCTGCTGGGTGCACCAAAGCGCCTACGCCTGCTACTTCCCCATGATGAGGCCGCCCTGCGTCATCCTTTCGAGAGCTTGGGGCTTGACTGGGAAGCGGAACGTGACCGTCTGTTTCGCGAAGAAGGCTTGGTGGCCTTCGATCTGTTCTCGGCCAAGGCACACGCCTTGTTGACCGGGAGTGCGCGATTGCGCACGCTGTTCTCTGATCGCCATCCGATGATCGTGGTGGATGAAGCACAGGACACGGCCGACGATCAATGGCAATGCGTGCGCCTGTTGTCCGATGGCACGCAGTTGCTATGCTTGGCCGATCTCGATCAGCAGATCTACGACTTCCGGCCTGGGGTGAGTTCAGAACGGGTCACGCACATCATGGAGGCGTTGCAGCCGCTACGGGTCGATCTACAAGGGCAGAACCACCGCAGCCCCAATTCCGAGATCGTTGCCTTTGCCAACGACATGCTGCTGGGAACACCGCGGGGTGCGGCCTATCAAGGAGTCTCGCGCTTGAACTTCCGGGCCAATGCCGACATGCGCGACGCAACGATTCGCTCGGCTATTGGCGTTGCAATCCGAAACGCCAAAGCAGCTGCCGCACCGCATGACATCAAGAGCCTGGCAGTACTGGCAACCTGGGGGCGCGGTGTCAATATCATCTCGCGCGCCCTGACTGGGGACGGCACGAACAAGACCATCCCGCACCGCGTAATGATCGACGAGGCATCCGTGCTGTTGTCGAGCCGGATGATTGCATTTCTGATGGAGCCTCGCCAGCCGCAAACCACTGAACTGCTCGATCTCGCCGAGGCGCTGGAACTGGCTGCAGTGGTCTTTCGTGCTCGTGGCGGCAATGGCAATCTGACCCAAGATAGCGCCTAGCATTGAGCGCCACGCAAAGTCGTGCAGGTACGGCGCCACGCGCCAACGGCATCGCGGCGAAACTACTTGGTGCATTACGCACGCTACGTGCCCATGCATTCTCTGGCGAGCCGAAACGCGACTGGATCGAAGCGCGGCGCATACTGCGTGAGGCTGGCGCCAACCCAATCGAAAACATCGCCAAGGATGCCGAGCAGTTGGTGGCGTTCCAGCGTGGCCAGCGTATCGCCAGCAGTTTTGCCGACGTGTGGCAAACGCATGGAAGCTACCACAACGCGCGTGTCGTCCTGGATGCCGCGCTGGCGGAGGACCAACTGCTTTCTGGCGGAAATGATCTGCACGGCATTCATGTGATGACGGTGCACAAATCCAAGGGCAAAGAGTTCGATGCCGTGATCATCTTCGACGACCCAAACAGCAGCCCTTTGATCTTCTGCCCCGAGGGCGCACCGTACCTCCGGTGTCGCAGACTGATTCGAGTGGGGATCACCCGTGCGCGGCACCATGTGCTGATGCTGACCGACATGTACAAGCCATCGGACTTGTTGAACGGCCATCGTCTGTAACGCTAGCTCGTCTGAGCTGCGCGCAGCAGATACCCAGTTCATATGCACAATTCGATAAATAACCAAGGTTTTTGCGTATGAATTGGAAGGTCTGAAAAAACTCCTGGGTGCAGGCCGGTCAGAGAAATCGGGCGTCCCGGCACATGGTGCCGTCGGGCTCGCGGGCAGTGCCCCGCGCCTCGTGCCGAATCGCGGCCATTCGGCTTTGATCCCTGACGCCTCCGGCCCTTTGGGCCTGCGCGCTCCGCTTGCCCAAGAAGCAGTGGACTGTGTGGAGGGGCGGCCTTGCTGTTCCCTTCAACGTACCACGTCGTTCTCGCCGTCAAGGGCTGCGCGTGCCCTGCACGCTGGCGTCCATGCGGCCGTCTGCGACCCCTGACTGCTGCGCTGCGCCGTGTTCCTCCGGTTCCGGGCAATTTCGCCCGATTCGGACTGGAGCACGATCATGTCACAACTTTCTCATTCTCTCGATTCTTCCCTTCTCGTTCGCGATGTCGCGGGCGACTACCGTCCGGCCAATGCCGACGAGGTGTTGCAGGCTGCGCAGCGTGTGCTGGCCGGGCAGATGCGCGGCTGCGAAGCGCTGAACTCGCCGCAGGTGGTGCGCGACTTCCTGCGGGTCAAGCTGGGGGCGCTGGAGCACGAAGTGTTCGCAGTCATCCACCTGGATGCGCAAAACCGTGTCATCGACTACGTCGAGATGTTTCGGGGCACGGTGAGCCAGACATCGGTGTATCCGCGCGAGGTGGTCAAGGAGGCACTAGCCAGGAATAGCGCAGCGCTGCTGCTGGTGCATAACCACCCGTCTGGTGCAGCCGAGCAATCACGCGCCGACGAGATGCTGACGCAGACGCTGAAGTCGGCACTGGCACTGGTGGATGTGCGGGTGCTGGATCACCTGATCGTCGCCGGCAGCGCCATCCTGAGTTTTGCCGAACGCGGGCTGCTATAGCTCTGGGGGCTTTGCCCCCTTTTTTGCTGTGCCCTTGGTTTCGAGAAAAAGCTGCGCGCTGCGCTTGCCTCCAGGGGTCGGCTGACGCCCACCCCGCCGCGCAGGCTTGGCGCCCCGAAAGTCCGCCGAACAGGCGATGCCTGATCGGCCTGCGCACGGCAGAGATGTCGCGCTGCGCGCTTTGCTCACCATCAGCCAGGCGTGCCTGCGGCACGCAGTAGCGCTCGCCGCGCGGCGTTGGTTCGTCGCGTCTCTGGCCGCAGGCCGGTCATCCGTCTTTCCTCTCCTTCATCGCTGATCCCGCGACCGTAGCCCGCGGTGCCTGTCCGTCAAGGCGCGCAGGGCCGTGTCCTCGCCTGCGGCTGCGGGCCGCGCCACCCTGCACTTTCTTCCTTGACCGCCAGACCCTCGCCGGCCCGGTTGTTCGCGGGCGATGAACTCAGGAAAGACGGCGGCAACGGCGACGAGCCCAGGTCACTGCGCCGAACTCACCAAAGCCAACACCGGGCTCCGAATCTTGGAATCCGGTCAGCTTTGAAACCACAACCTGTAACCGCTGGAGAAATACCATGCAACTCAGTTCCCGTTTCGCAAACGCTACACCCATCTTACGCGCCGACCATCCGTTATCGGATGATCAGATTCGCAGCGTGGCCCCTTCCATCTTCGCGGAGGAAAAGCACCTGAGCCGATCTGACCGCTACACCTACATCCCGACCGGAGAAGTATTGGGTGCCCTGCGCAAGGAAGGCTTCCAGCCATTCATGGTTTGCCAGACGCGCGTACGCGATACCGGCAAGCGCGAACACACCAAGCACATGCTGCGGCTACGCCACGCAGCGCAGATCAACGGCGCGGAGGCCAACGAAATCATTCTGCTGAACTCGCATGACGGCACCAGCAGCTATCAGATGCTGGCGGGGATGTTCCGTTTCGTGTGCAGCAATGGGCTGGTGTGCGGCGACACCGTGGCCGACCTGCGCATCCCTCACAAGGGCGACGTGATCGGCCAGGTGATCGAAGGTGCCTACGATGTGCTGGATGGGTTCGATCTGGTGCGCGAACGTCAGGAAGGGATGCGCACCATCACGCTGGACCACGGCGAATCAGAGGTATTTGCCCGCGCCGCGTTGTCGCTGAAATACGATGACCCGGTCAAGCCTGCGCCCATCACGGAAACACAATTGCTGCGGCCTCGACGCCGGGACGACGACCGGCCCGACCTGTGGAGCACGTTCAACCGCGTGCAGGAAAATCTGGTTCAAGGTGGGCTGTCTGCACGCACGGCCAACGGACGCAGGAACCGCACCCGTGCCATCCAAGGCATTGACCAGAACGTCAAGATCAACCGCGCGCTGTGGATACTGGCCGAAGAGATGAAGCGGCTCAAAGGCTGACATCCGAGGGGGCTTTGCCCCCTCACTTCGGCGCAACGCAACGGCGGAGGCATACAACGCCGCCGCGCCGCCCGGCCTTGGCAGTCCTGGCGGCACGGCAGCAGTCGGAAAGCGACTGCCCGATGGCGAAATGCCTTTCGCCATCCCTGTTTTTGTTCATCCGTCCAATGAGTACACTATGCTTTGGGCTGGGCATCCGATCCCAAAAAACGCGCCCCGCCGCTTGGGCGGGGCGCTGAGGACGACAGGCGTTGCTGCACCCGGTTGTGCAATGGCGCACCGTCCACGACGCTGGCGGGCAGGTCGCCAGAAACGACGGCGGCTCACCGACAGGCCGTCCACCATGCCCAGAGCCATCCACGCCGCAATCCATCAAGCCCGCGCCAATGATCGAGGAGCTTTCATCCTTGGTGATTCGGAACTTACCTTGCCTGCGATGAGGTGCGTGCCGGTGACGCTTCTGTGCAGGGATGCCGGAGCCATGCTGCCTTTCGGTGAGGATCACACCCAACGGCGGCCTTGGCTTGTCGTGAATCCTGGCGAGGCAACGGCTACGCCTCGGGTTTCATGGCTGCAACCGTCCGGCCCAACAAATTTCCCCGGCACTGCGTGCCTTCCTCGCGAAGCAAATTTCTTGTTCCTCCCAGTCCTCCACTGCGTTGCGGCCGCTGCGCGATGCAACCCGCCCGTACCTCGCCCTTCGGATCACCGACAAGGCCGCGATGGGCGCGACCTTGCACCACCAAAAGGAGATTCATCATGGCAAACATCGGCACCTTCACCGCACAGAACGACAGCTTCACCGGCACGGTTCGCACCTTGACGCTCAACGTCAAGGTCAAATTCATTCCGAACGCCAAGGAAAGCGAGAACGCCCCGGACTACCGCATCGTCGCCGGCAACTTCGAGATCGGCGCGGCGTGGAAGAAAATCAGCAAGGCAGAGCGGCCCTACCTGTCGGCAACCCTAGATGATCCGTCGTTCCCGGCGACCATCTATGCCCGCCTGGTCGAAGGCGAGGACGGCGCGCACAACCTGATCTGGTCGCGCAGCAAGGGCGACTGATCGTCGCCCTCGGCGCCCCGCCCAAGCGGCGGGGCGCTTTCGAGTTCAGCGTCCGCGTTGGACGCATTTCCGTAAAAGCGCAAGTGCAGCTTCGTGCATCGGCGGTAAGCCGCTTTCACGAATTTGCGATTCCGTGGAACTCAGTCAATGCGCGGAGCAGGCTTCGTGCATCCGTTGTTTTTCCAGGGAAGCGGTTCGATATTTTCAGGGATCGAGAAACTCCGTGCGTCCCCCGGCTGATGCCGGGGCGCGCTGTCGTGCTACGCATCGAGCCACCCTTGGCGTCTCGCCCCTTCGGCTTCCATCACTGACGCCTGCGCGCTTCGCTTGCTGTAGCGGGGAACGGTGGGGGCTGGCTTGCTGTTCCCTTCACCTTATCACGGCGTTCTCGCCGTCAAGGTCTGCGCGCGCCTTGCGCGCTGGCGTCCTGCGGCCGTCTACGAACCCTGACTGCTGCGCTGCGCCGTGCATGTCCCGGTCTCGGGCAATCCCGCCCGGAATCCTTCCAAGGAGAAGACCATGACGAAGCTCATCACCGACGAACAACGCGCACAACTGCTGGCCAACGGCCGGCAGTCCCTCGAAAACGAAAACTCCGACCTACCACCCGTGGTCAAGTTGTTCACCCCTGACGCGGGTGCGACCTGGCTGCTCACCGAGATCGACCCGGACGACCACGACCATGCCTTCGGACTCTGCGACCTCGGGCACGGCTTCCCGGAGCTGGGCTATGTGAGCTTGGCCGAACTGCAATCCGTGCGTGGCCGACTTGGCCTTCCGGTCGAGCGAGACTTGCACTTCATTGCGACGAAGGCGATCAGTGCCTATGCGCGTGAAACGCGGCTCGCGGAGCGCATCGTGACGTAGCCGTCACGTGGGCGCTGCCGCTGGGCAGCACCCTTTATTCGCCTGTTTTTTCCTTCTGGGCCTGGATGGCGGCCAGCTCGCGCCGCACGCGCTCGATGACTTCACCCACCCCCTTGCTGTCGCCGCCATAGGCCAGCGTCAGCAGCGTGAGCGGATGCACGTCCATGACCTCGCACAGCTCGGCGACCTTGCTCAAGGTCGGGCTTTTCAGTCCACGTTCGAGCGAACTCATGTACGTGCGGCTCGACACGTCCGAGAAAGCTTCCTGGCTGAGGCCACGGGCTTTTCTGACTGTCTTGAGCGCCGCAGGGAATGAGTTCTTCAATGTCATCAAATCGTTTCATGTAAAACGATGATGACACCTGATAGCGCCCTATAGAACTACAATTTATAGTGTTCATTTGTAGTCTTCCCTGCTTGAACTTGTTGCGGGCGTGTCTATGCTGAAAGCCGCTTTTACTGCAATCATGGCTTCCGTACTTACGCAATCGCCGATTCGTGTACCCACGGATTCGGTGGAATCCGCTTTGGCGATTTGGTGCAGAAGCACACTTGTACAGTCAAGCTTTGACGCATCGACACGTTTGCGCAAAACTAATGCTCCGTTGATCGTGACCCCTTGCGCGCAGCGACCATGAAACCACTCATCACCGACGATCACCGCGTCCAACTGCTGGATAACGGCGCTGCCGCCGCGCGCGGCGAGAAGCGCGACCCACTGCCGGTCGTCAAACTGTTCACCCTGGACGCGCACGCGACCTGGCTGTTGACCGAACTCGATCCAGACGACGGCGATACCGCTTTCGGCCTGCTCGACCTCGGTATAGGTGCGCCGGAACTCGGCCATGTGCGGCTTTCCGTTCTGGAAAGCATTCGCGGGCCACGGAATCTGGCCGTTGCACGCGATCTGCATTTCACGCCACAGCGGCGACTGTCTGAGTACGTCCGGCTGGCGCGAACCGATGGATCAATCAGCGATTGATCGATTCCTGTTGGCCTGCTGGTGGCAGGCCACTCCATGCGATGCCACAAAGGCTCGCATTGCGTCTTCTTGGGTCTGAGTCCAGACATTGTTTATATTGATCGTTACTCAGTCCTGCAGAGGCGCAACGCGGTCGCAAATAGTGCGAATGTCCGGCCCGTTGTTGGCCACCTTGCCGACGCAGACTGATGATGGAACTTTACCCACCCATCATCATCAACTTAAAATCCTACGTTTATGTGATTAACCCATAACAGTCGAAGACCGAGGTGGTCTTGCCCACCGTGTCCCCCGTGGCGATTGGTTTCTTCCTAATCGAAAGGAGGTTTCGCCATGGCAGATTCGAGCGCCACTCACTGGCATCCAAGCGCTGCATACCTGTACGTACTGCATCTGGACGGCCCCGCGCTGGCTTGGGAATACCTGCGGCGCAACCCGGAATACCGTCGCACCTGGCAACGCCACCGGCGCCATCCGCAGCACGAGGCGCTTCGCTGGGGCTTGCGCCTGCTGGAAGACCCCACACGCGATGCGCGCGACGCGCACCCCGACTGGTTCCCTGATCCATCCTCGGTAGTCCAGGTCTATCCCGATGCCGATCCCACAGCCGATGCGCTGCCGTTCCAGCTCTGGTGCTTCCCCGGCCGCAAGCACCTGACGCACGACGGCAAGCGCCTAGTGCTAACCACTCAGCTCGTCGACCGCATGCTGCGCATGGCGATATCTCCCGCGCTGGAAGACGGCATGGCTTACGCCTATGCCGTCCGCGCCGGTTGCCAGCTTCGCGAGCGCTGGCGCGCAATCGAAGCCGAGCTGGCGATACTCGACACCGCAAAGATGCGCCGCACCGCGATAGCCACAGGCAGACCAGGCCGCACGTCAATGCTCCACATGCGCACCCTGCAGGCGCTCGACGGCACGCTGGCGGGAGCCTCGCAGCGCGGCGTGGCCGAAGTGTTGTTCGGCATCACCGCCGTCGCCGAGCGCTGGTATGACGACAGCGATCTGCGCGCCCAGGTTCGCCGCTTGATCCGAGGCGGCCAAGCGCTCATGACCGGTGGATACCACCGCCTACTCTAACTCGGCAGGGCCGCACAGGGACGTTAGCGCGGCGACGCAAAACGTCCCTGCGCAGAACGCCTGACTTTCCCGAGACTGCTTCCATCCGGCGGCGATTGCTTCGTCGGCGATCTTGACCGATGGAGGCCCATGCCATGAGACCCGCACCGTTACGGCAGTATCCCGTACCCGCTGCTACCCAGCAGCCTACTCTGACCACGCAGTCTGTGCGCTACCTGACTAACAACGAAGCCGCTGAGTTCCTGCGGCTGTCGCCGCGCACGCTGGAGAAACAGCGCGTCATCGGCGGCGGGCCGCGCTTTCGCAAATTCGGCCGACGCGTGATGTACGCCTTCGCCGACCTCGAAGCGTGGGCCGATGCACGCAGCTTCGAGATGACTTCCGACCCCCAATACGCCGAACAACACGCCGTGCGCCGTCCCGGTTCGCGCTGATCGGCGATGGGCACCGTCACTGATGACCATCGGGCGCGACCCGCAGCGCGAGCAGCTCGAACTGTTCCATACTTTCTCGGGCGAACTGCCGGCGCGCGATGCGCAAGACCTAATGGCCTACCCGTTCTTTTCATTGGCAAAGACCAAGCGCACGGTACCGATCGACTTCCGCACCAGCAACGTGACCGTGCGCGTCGAAGGTACGGCCGAACATGGCCTGGCGACGATATGGGATGCCGACATCCTGATCTGGGCCGCCAGCCAGATCGTCGAGGCGCGCGATGCTGGGATTCGTTCGTCGCGACTGATGGCGGCTACACCGTACGAGATTCTGCGCTTCATCGGGCGCGGCACGTCGCTGCGCGACTACCAGCGCCTCAAGGCCGCCCTGGACCGTTTGCAATCCACCAGTGTGGCGACCTCGATTCGCCAACCGAATGCGCGGCGCCTGCACCGCTTCTCGTGGATCAACGAATGGAAGGAACGTGCGGACGGCCAAGGCCGTCCGCTGGGCATCGAGCTGATCCTGCCGGACTGGTTCTATGCCGGTGTATTCGAAGAGAGCCTGGTGCTGACGATCGACGCCAACTACTTCCGCCTGACCGGCGGCATCGAGCGCTGGCTGTACCGCCTGGTACGCAAACACGGAGGCTGGCAGCGCGAAGGCTGGCGCTTCGATTTCCCGCACCTGCACCGCAAATCCGGGAGTATGGCGCGCTTCACCGACTTCGCCTACGACCTGCGTTGCATCGTCGCGCGGCAACCCTTGCCGGGCTACACGCTTGCCATCCTGCGGCCCAGGCATGGGCCGGAGGTGCTGACCTTCCGCGCCGTGCCGTCCACGGCACCGCTGCGGCCCGGTGGCAGCTTCAGTGCCGGTGCAATGCCTGTGGACAAACGGTGAATACGCTCGTGCTATCGGGAGTGGGAATCCTCGTGCTATCAGGCGCAGTGCTGTCGTGCTATCAGGAGTGCGGACGCGTCGCAAAGCCTTGCGCAGCGCGGGTTTTGGCGTTTCCTAACTTAGGTTCTAACTTTGAATCTATAAAACTAACGATAAGAAGGCCCGGCGCGCTGTGGATAAGTCGGCGGGCAGGAGGCAGCGCATCATGATCATCGCACTGTTGAACCAGAAAGGCGGGGTCGGCAAGACAACCCTCGCCACGCACATCGCCGGTGAGCTGGCGATGCAAGGCAGCGCCGTGATCCTGATTGATGCCGATCCCCAAGGCTCGGCACTCGATTGGACACAGCGCCGTAGCCAGAACAGTCTGCCCAGGTTGTTCGGTGCGGTCGGTCTGGCCAGGGAAACGCTGCATCAGGAAGCGTCAGAACTTGCCAAGCGCTGCGATCACATCGTGATCGATGGCCCGCCTCGGATCGCCGCCTTAGCGCGCTCCGCGCTGCTCGCGGCGGACCTGGTGCTGATTCCCGTGCAACCCAGTCCCTACGACGTATGGGCCAGCGCCGAGATGGTGTCGCTGATCCGCGAAGCGCAGGTGTTCCGGCCAGCGCTGCGCGCGGCCTTCGTCATCAACCGACGCGTCAGCACCACGGTGATCGGGCGCGAGGCACGCGCTGCGCTCGCCGATCAACCGCTGCCCTCGCTGTTGTCGGAGATTCGGCAACGCATCGTGTTCGCCGACAGCGTGGCCGCCGGCCGACTTGCCCGCGAACTCGACGCAGACAGCATTGCTGCCCGCGAGATCGCCGCACTCGCCGATGAAGTGTTGAGGATGGCGCGATGAAGAACAGCAAACGGGTTGCCATTGGTGCGCGTCCGCCTGCCGACCCGCATGCCGATGCCTGGGTGCGCCAGGGTGACGGCGCGGATATTGGCAAAACCGAGCTCTATACCGCCCGGCTGACCATCGACGTGACGCCGGCGCTACGAGCCCGCATCAAGGTTGACGCCTTTACACGCGGCATCACGGTGGCCGAGATGCTGCGCAATCTGTTGGAACATGAATTTCCGGAGAAACAGCCATGAATGCGCTGCCGCAGGTGGTCAGCAACGCGCCACCCATACCACATCCCGTGCTATCAAACGTCATGAAACACACGCCGCTGACGCGCGTGTCTTTGGCGTTCCTCGAACGTCGGATCAACCTCTATCTGCGCTTCGGTCATCCGCTTCGTGAACTTCGGCTGGACCGCTGGCGGCGCTGCGCGGTGTTCCTGCCTGCCGCATTATTCTGCCGCGTGCGCTGGGAGTCCAACGACTACGGAACGACGCGCTGGCAGCTCATGGTGCTGCAAACCTGTTCGCCACTTGATGCGCTCCAGCGCATCGCCGGCATCCAACCTGGTGCGCGCCTGCTGCTGCACGCCGAAGGCGAACAACAAGTGCAGTCAGTCCTGCTGCAAATCGACACCATCGAAACGCTTGGCATCGATCCGGTAGCGGTGTCGTCGGCGTACTGGCGCACGTTGGGCAACCGGCTATCGGCGCGCCTGCCACTATCGGCTTACACGGTCGAACGGCATGCCGCTCACCTCGCAGGCGAGGCTCTGCGATGAACGCCCGCATCCATCGCAGGAACGTCATACTGTTCACCGTCCTTGGCATCGCTGCGCTCGCCTGGTCGTCTGACCATACACCCGTTGCACGCATCGTCTACAACCCCAGCGACAGCGTACCGCCTGGCTGGTATCGCATCGGCCTGCCTGAATCGCTGCACGTCGGCAGCATCGTGCTCGTCCGGCTTCCGGCAGACACCGCCGCGCTGGCTGCGCAGCGGGGCTACCTGCCCGAGCACATCCCGCTGCTCAAGCGCATCGGCGCGATGTCAACGCAGCAGGTGTGCATCGAGAAGCACATCGTTCGCATCGACGGCATGCCGGTGGCCGGCATCCATGCAACAGATGGCCGTGGCCGTCCACTGTCGGCATGGCAACAGTGTCGGCGGCTTCACGAGGGTGAGCTGTTCCTGCTCAGTGCAACCAATCCGGCATCGTTTGACAGCCGGTACTTCGGTCCCGTTGCTGTCTCCGCCGTGATCGGCAGCGCGCAGCCCTTATGGACGTGGTGAACGTGGGACAGGGCATGAACGAGCAGCGCTGCATACCGTTCTTCATGCAGTCTTGCTGCACATCGTTTGCACCACGGCCTGCGGCTGCGGTGCTTCACCCGTGCAGACAATCGCAGCCTGACCGTCGGGGCCAGTCGCGTCAGCGATCGGGTAAGGCGGAGGGCAAGATAAAAGGACGCGGCACTTCGGCGCGTCGAAAATCTTGTCTGCACGTGGGTTGGCGCGGCACGCGCTTCTTGCGGCGCTGTGCCGTGTATGGCGCTAAGGCCGCGCCTGCATTGGTCTGTCGGTGTGCTTCACCCGCTTGGCTTGGCCGTGCTAAGCTGGAGTTCATGTCATGAGTAGTCGTGATGATGACCGTTCCCGCGTGCGCCCCGGCGCGCCAAAAAGCCGTCAGCAGAAGTTTGTTTCCCAGGTTTTGAAGGAGGTCAGCAAAGCTGGCGGCAAGTCGGTGCGCAAGTCGGGAGCGCGGCCTGGTGCACGCCTTGGGCGGGGCCATGTGGCCGCCCGTTTTGCTGGACGCACTGCGCAGCCAGGATCGCGGCGCGTCGCCATCAAGACCCGGCTGGTGAACCTCAAGCAAGCCGGATCGCGCTCGACCACCACGCATCTGCGCTACATCGAGCGCGAAGGCGTGGGTCGCGATGGCGAACCGGGCCAAGCCTACGGGCCGACGACGGACAGCGCAGACATGGCGATATTCGAGGAGCGTGGCAAGGACGACCGGCATCAGTTCCGCTTCATCGTTTCACCGGAAGATGCCGAGCAACTCGACGACCTGCGCACTTATACCCGGACCCTGATGAACCGCATGGAAGCCGATCTGGGCACGAACCTGGATTGGGTGGCGGTTAACCACTGGAACACCGAAAATCCGCACACCCACGTCGTGTTGCACGGCAAAGATGACACAGGAAAAGACTTGATTATTTCCCGCGATTACATCTCACAAGGGATGCGCGATAGGGCCTCGGAACTGGCGACCGAATGGCTGGGGCCGCGTACTGAGTTGGAGATCCATCAGAGCCTGCAGCGGGAGGTCGATCAAGAGCGCTGGACCGGTTTGGATCGCACGCTGCAACGCGAAGCGCAAGGTGGACTGATCCACGTCAATCAGGCTGCCGCCGACCCCGGACGTAAACAACAACGCGTGCTTCTGATCGGACGGCTACAACGTCTGCAGCGTATGGGGCTGGCGCACGAGTCAGCACCCGGTGTATGGGCCGTCCACGTCAATGCGGAACAGGTTCTGCGGGCGATGGGCGAGCGTGGCGACATCGTGCGCACGATGCAGCGGGCCATGGGCGGCGTGCCACGCGATTTGGTCGTGTTCGCGCCGGGCGAGAACGCACGGCATGTGATCGGCCGGGTGGCCGCCAAGGGCATGGCGGACGAATTGCACGACCGAGGCTATCTCGTGGTCGATGGCACCGACGGCAAGGCGCACTATGTCGCCCTCAGTGCCAAGGTTGAGCTGGAGCAGTACCCCGTCGGCTCCGTGGTTGAAGCCCGTGGTTGAAGCCCGTGGTTCGGCCGATATCCGCGCCGCCGACAAGAACATCGCCGCGCTCGCAGTCGATGGCCTGTATCGCACCGACCACGACCTGACGATGGCCAAGGCGCAGGCCACACCCGAGCGCGATCCCAAAGAGGTGGTGGATGCCCATGTGCGCCGGCTGGAAGCACTGCGACGAGCGGGCATTGTGGAGCGAGTGGCCGAGGGCATCTGGCGAGTGCCGACGGACCTTCCTGAACAAGGTCGGCGATACGACGCGCAGCGGCTGGGTGACGTGGCAGTGGAACTGCGTTCGCATCTGCCCATCGAACGGCAGGTGCGCTTGATCGGGGCGACCTGGTTGGACCAGCAGTTGATCGGTGGCGCCGGCGGTATCGCCAACAAAGGTTTCGGCGGTGACGTGCGCGAGGCACTACGGCAGAGATCAGATTTTCTGGTTGAACAGGGGTTGGCCGAACGCCGCGGACAGCGCGTGATCCTGGCGCGCAATCTGCTGGGGACGTTGCGTGGACGCGAGATAGAGGGTGCAGCCAAAACCATCGCTGCGGAAACCGGCCTCACGCATCGCGCCGTTGCCGATGGCGAGCGCGTGACCGGCACCTATCGCCGCAATGTGCAACTCGCCAGCGGGCGCTTTGCGATGCTCGATGACGGCATGGGTTTCAGCCTGGTGCCATGGAGGCCGGTGGCGGAACAACGGCTCGGGCAGCAGGTATCGGCCATCGTGCGGGGATCATCAGTCACTTGGGAACTAGGGCGGCAGCGCGGACGGTAGGCGTGTGGCTATTTTGAAAATGATGGCCGCCATTGCTCGCAACGCATGCGGAGCTACCTTAAGTCGGCTGGTTGCTCCATTGGCTCCCCAGAGTCTTCTTTTATGAGGACTGAGAAAGAAGTGATTTCATTCAGGTCAGGAAATTCGCTCCCTAAGGAGCCTGTCAGGAATTTTGTGTGTGAGGCATAACATGTCGTTAAGGAGCATGTATGCCAAGCAAGACGAGCAAGATGAACGGGGTAGCGGCGCTGCCCAGCATTCCCAAAGAGTTGATTGACCGGATGGTCAGTGGCCCGATGGACGCCGAAGCAGTAAATGCCGCCGCGATGGCGTTCAAGAAGGCGCTGATTGAGCGTGCGCTGGGAGCCGAACTCAGCCATCACCTGGGTTACCCACCCGGCGCCGACAAGCCTGGCGAGGTCGGCAACCACCGCAACGGCGCCACCGGCAAGACTGTGCTGACCGAAGACGGGCCGCTCCGGATCGACGTTCCGCGCGACCGGCAGGGTAGCTTCGAACCCTTGCTCATTCCCAAGCACGAACGCCGCTTCACTGGCTTTGACGACAAGATCGTCGCCATGTACGCGCGCGGGATGACGATTCGCGAAATCCAGGGTTTCCTGGCCGAGCAGTACGGTACCGAGGTGTCGCCGGAATTCATCAGTTCGGTCACCGATGCCGTCATGACCGAGGTCACCGCCTGGCAGTCACGCCCGCTGGAGCCAATGTATCCCGTCGTGTTCTTCGATGCCCTGCGGGTCAAGATTCGTGAGGATGCGGTGGTTCGCAACAAGGCCATCTATCTGGCACTCGGCGTGCTGCCGGATGGCACTCGCGACATCCTCGGGCTGTGGATCGAGAACACGGAGGGTGCCAAGTTCTGGATGAAGGTCTTCAATGATCTCAAGACACGCGGTGTAGCCGACATCCTGATCGCCGTCACCGACGGCTTGAAGGGGATGCCCGAAGCCTTGGCCACCGTCTTCCCGGCCACCACGCTACAGACCTGCATCGTGCATCTGATTCGCAACAGCCTGGATTACGCCAGTTGGAAGGAGCGCAAGGCGCTGGCGGCAGCGATCAAGCCGATTTACACGGCAGCGAGCGCCGAAGCGGCCTTGGCCGAACTGGATGCCTTCGCCCAGGGGCCGTGGGGACAGAAATTTCCCACCGTGGCCGCTGCCTGGCGGCGGGCTTGGGACCGGATCATTCCCTTCTTTGCTTTCCCGCCGGCGATCCGCCGGGTGATTTACACGACCAATGCCATCGAGAGCATCAACGCCCGGCTGCGCAAGATCATCAAGACCCGCGGGCATTTCCCGAGCGACGATGCCGCCACCAAGCTGATCTGGCTGGCCTTGCGCAACATCACGTCTCGAGCGCGCTGAAGCTGCACATCCGGGTCCAGCGCGCCCGTGAGGGGCTCCCGATTGCCTAGGCGGCATGGATCTGTAACCAAGCGAATCCCCGTGTGATACCCGACGACAAGGAGTCCACAGAATGAAACGTCGCACATTTGCGTGGTTGGCGGCCGCCGTCGCCAGCCTTCCCCTTCCGCATTCTTGGCTTTCACGCCGACAACGGCTCGGAGTACATCAATTACAAGGTCGCCAAAATGCTCGACAAGTTGACCGTCGAATTTACCAAATCCCGTCCGCGTCATTCCAACGACAATGGGCTGGCCGAGACCAAGAACGGCGCGGTGATCCGCAAGCATCTGGGCTACGCCCCGAAGGAAGTCCTCTTGGGGGACGCTCACATCCCGCAGCGCCATGCCGCCGAGGTGAACGTGTGGTGTGCCGACAACCTCAATCCGTACGTCAACTTTCACCGACCTTGCCTGTTCGCGGAAAGCATCACGGACGCGAAAGGCAAGACACGCAAGCGCTATCCTTTGCGTCTGATCATGACGCCTTTCGAGAAACTGTCCGGCGTGCCGGAGGTGACCGAGTTCTTGCGCCCGGGCATCACGCTCGAGAGCTTGCGTGCAACGGCAAGCACTCTGTCGGACAACGAGGCCGCCGAGCAGATGAATCAGGCTCGGCAACGACTTTTTATTTCCATCAACAAGCGATCCAAAACCGCCGCTTGAACTACTTCCTCACAAAACGCACCCTAAACCCGGTCTGAGGATTTGTGGACAATTCGCTGGCAAAAAACCGCCAGCGAACCGGGACGCTTGCCGTGGATAAGTCGCAAAAAACCGCGACTTATCCACCGCGCGACCCTTTGCCCACAAGCTCCACAGACCACCTCGGTTTTGATATGAAATTCGTAAGTCAAAACCAAACGCTCAGACTCATACCTCTATTGGAATTGACTGAGTCAGTCATACAAGCAGCATATGACGATTCAAGGTCGGCGGCGACAACAGGCCGTGCGTCAAATGATCACTACGGACGCGGGTTCGACATTGTGGAAATGCCACGCGATAGGCTTCGCGATTCGTGCCGGTGACAAAAATAACCATCGTTGCACTCTCCTCTTAGCCGACTTTCGTCGGAGCAGGTTTTCTCATACTCGCCGCGCCCCCAAACTTGTGATGTTTAAAACGGTGCCGGATCGGTGCCGCTTCAAATCTTGATGACAGGCCGATCCCGATTCGCGGGTACCGCGCTGACGGCTCCTCGAATTGGACCGAATCGAGTAATCACATGAGGGGATAGCGCATGGTGCCGACCGGCGTGCTGATTGGCCAGATCACGATGGTTTTCGCCACCACTTTGCTGGGGCTATGGAGTGCCACCCAGTGGACAGCGGCTGCACTGGGATACCAGATGCGCCTCGGTGCGCCATGGTTCGACCTGCTGGGAACGCCGATCTATCATCCGTGGCGGCTGTTCGAGTGGTGGTACTCCTTCGATGCCTATGCGCCCGACATCTTCCTGCGCGGCGGTGCCATCGCCGCGTGCAGCGGCTTAGCCGGTGCCATGGTGGCCGTCGCGATGTCGGTGTGGCGCGCACGCCAGTTCAAACTGGTCACGACCTACGGTTCGGCACGCTGGGCGCTGCCCGCTGAAATCCGCAGTTCTGGGTTGACCGGCCCTGCCGGCGTTTTCCTGGGCCGCAAAGATGACGATTACCTGCGCCACGAGGGTCCCGAGCATGTGATGGCCTTCGCTCCCACTCGCTCCGGCAAAGGTGTCGGTCTGGTGGTGCCGACGCTGCTTTCGTGGCCCGGCTCCGCCGTGATCCACGACATCAAGGGCGAGAATTGGACCTTGACTGCCGGCTGGCGCTCGCGCTTCTCGCACTGCCTGCTGTTCAACCCGACCGACGCACGCTCGGCTGCATACAACCCGCTGCTTGAAGTGCGGCGCGGCATGCACGAAGTGCGCGACGTGCAGAACATCGCCGATATCCTGGTCGATCCCGAAGGTGCGCTGGAGCGGCGCAATCATTGGGAGAAAACTTCGCACGCGCTGCTGGTCGGCGCGATCCTGCATGTGCTCTATGCCAGCGAAGACAAAACGCTGCGCGGTGTCGCCAATTTCCTGTCCGACCCGGCCTGCCCCTTCGAGATGACGCTGCACCGGATGATGACTACACGCCACCTGGGCGAAACAACGCACCCGGTCGTTGCGTCGGCGGCGCGCGAGGTGCTCAACAAGAGCGAAAACGAGCGCTCGGGTGTGCTGTCCACCGCAATGAGTTTCTTGGGCCTGTACCGCGATCCCACCGTCGCCGAAGTCACCTCACACTGCGACTGGCGCATCGCCGACCTGATCGATGCCGATCAGCCGGTGTCGCTGTACCTGGTGGTACCGCCCTCGGACATCAGCCGTACCAAGCCGCTGATCCGCCTGATTCTCAACCAGATCGGCCGACGCCTGACCGAATCACTCGACGGTTCGGACGGCATTGCCCACCGCCACAAGCTACTCCTGATGCTCGACGAGTTCCCGGCACTGGGTCGGCTCGACTTCTTCGAGAGTGCCCTGGCCTTCATGGCGGGTTACGGACTGCGCGCATTTCTCATTGCGCAATCGCTCAACCAGATCGACAAGGCCTACGGGCAAAACCATTCGATCCTCGATAACTGCCATGTGCGGATCGCGTTCGCCACCAACGACGAACGCACAGCCAAACGTATTTCCGAAGCATTGGGCACCGCGACCGAATTGCGTGCGCAGCGCAACTACGCCGGCCACCGGCTGGCGCCGTGGCTCGGCCACTTGATGGTCTCGCGGCAAGAGACAGCACGGCCACTGCTCACGCCAGGCGAGGTCATGCAACTGCCGCCCGACGACGAGGTGGTGATGGTGTCCGGCCATCCACCGATCAGGGCGCAAAAAATTCGCTACTACCTGGATGCAAATTTCAAGACGCGCATGCAACCGCCGCCGCAATTGCAACTCGGACACTACGCCGATGCACCGCCATTGCGGCCGGACGATTGGACCGGACTGGCGATACCTGCCGCACCGATTCTCGGCTTGGTCACCCCCGCACTCGGCGAGTCCATCGACGACGGTGGCCACCAGCAGCAGCCGGAACTGTCCGAAGTCGTATTCACACCGGAGCCAGAACACGCAGTGGACGACTTGGGCCTGTTCGATGACGACGACTTGTCGTTGCCCACCCAGCTCGATCCACGCCTGCTACGCACGGCGCGGCTAGCCGCACTTGACCCTGATGACGGGATATCCCTATGAGCCGCACACGCCTGAATCTTTTCATCGAGCACGAGCACGCCAAGCGGCTCGACGAACTGGCGACCATGAAGGGCTTGTCCAAGTCCTCCATCATCGCCGCCGCGCTGGCCTCGTTCCTGTCGCCCGACTCCGGCGACCAGCGCGAAGCCGCCATCGCCAAGCGATTGGATCGACTATCCCGCCAGCTCGACAAGCTGGAGCGGGATCAGAACATCCTGATCGAGACGCTGGCGCTCTATGTGCGCTATTTCCTGACTGTAAGCACCCCGGTGCCGGAAGCGCATCAGGGAGCGGCGCGCGCTCAGGGCCGCGCACGCTTCGAGCAGTTTATCGAACAACTCGGTCGGCATCTGCTGCGCGGGCGCAGCCTGGTCAAGGACTTGGTCGAGGAAATCCAGCCCGACTCTAGCCAGTTCTTCGGCACACAGGAAAACGTTCGCGCCGAAGCACCTGCCGACGATGGAGGCGCACCATCATGAGCAACCCACCGCGCGATCAGGGCTTGTCGGCCTCTCTGGCACTGGAACGCCGCGTGCGCATGCTGCGCACAGCGATGGGGCCGGACATCGCCAAAGCCTTGAACGACCCCGACGTAGTGGAAGTCATGCTCAACCCCGACGGTTCGCTGTGGATCGATCGGTTGAGCAGTGGGCGCGAACCGCTCGGTGTCAGCCTCACGCCCGCCGACGGCGAACGCATCATCCGGCTGGTCGCCGCCCATGTGCGCGCCGAAGTGCATGCGGGCAAGCCGCTGTTATCCGCCGAACTGCCCGAAACGGGCGAGCGTTTCGAGGGCGCATTACCGCCCGTGACGCCGGGACCGGTCTTCGCGCTGCGCAAGCGCGCGGTCAGCCTGATCCGGCTCGACACCTACGTGGCCGACGGCATCCTGACCGAGGCGCAGGCGGCTTTCCTGCGAACAGCCGTGCGCGAACGCCAGAACATCCTGATCGCGGGTGGCACCAGCACCGGCAAAACCACGCTGGCCAATGCCCTGCTTGACGAGATCGCCGCCACCTGCGACCGCGTGATCGTGCTCGAAGACACGGTGGAACTGCAATGCACGGCGCTCGACCACGTCCCGCTGCGCACTCGCGCGGGCGTCGTGACCATGGCCGAGCTGGTGCGCTCGACCTTGCGACTGCGGCCAGACCGCATCGTCGTGGGCGAGGTACGCGGCGCCGAAGCGCTCGATCTGCTCAAGGCCTGGGGCACCGGCCATCCGGGCGGCATCGCGACCGTCCATGCCGGTTCCGCAGCGGGCGCGTTACTGCGGCTGGAACAACTGATTCTCGAAGTCGCCGTGACCGCACCACGCGCCCTGATCGCCGAGGCCGTGAACGTCATCGTCTACATCGCCGGTCGCGGCCATGCGCGCCGCGTGCAGGAAATCGCCCGCGTCACCGGCTTCGACAGCCACGGCTGCCAGCTCAGCACGGAGCTGATGCCTTCCTTCCCTTCACTTTCATCAACACCCGGAGAACCGTCATGACATCTTTGCACACTTCCGTAAATCCGCTTCTGCACAACGCCCGGCTTCAGGTCGGTTTGCAGATCATCGCCATGGCGGCGCTGTTGCTATGCGTGGCGCTGCCCGCGCACGCGGCGGGCTCGAACATGCCATGGGAGGCACCGCTGCAATCGGTGCTGGAGTCCATTCAGGGACCGGTGGCCCGCATCATCGCGGTGATCATCATCATTACCACCGGCCTGACGCTCGCGTTTGGCGACACCAGCGGTGGCTTCCGCAAGCTGGTGCAGATCGTCTTCGGCCTGTCGATCGCGTTCGCCGCATCCTCGTTCTTCCTGACCTTCTTCAGCTTCGCCGGTGGAGCGGTGATCGCATGAACACGCTGCCTGCCGACGCACCTAGCTTTGAAGTACCGCTGCACCGTTCGTTGACCGAACCCATTTTGCTGGGCGGCGCGCCGCGCACGGTGGCGATCGCCAACGGCACGCTGGCGGCTGCGGTCGGTCTCGGGCTGCAACTCTGGCTCCCCGGTCTTGCGCTGTGGATCGTCGGGCACTCGTTGGCGGTCTGGGGCGCGCGGCTGGACGCACAGTTCATGGCGGTTTTCGCCCGACACATCAAGCACCGCATGTTGTTGGACGTATGAGGAACACGCCATGATGCATCTTGCCGAATACCGCACACGCCCCGCGCTGCTGGCAGACTGGTTGCCTTGGGCTGGGCTGGTCGCACCGGGTGTCGTACTCAACAAGGACGGCTCGTTCCAGCGCACGGCGCGGTTTCGCGGGCCGGACCTGGATAGCGCGACGCAAGGCGAACTGATCGCCACGTCGGCGCGCTTGAACAACGCGCTGCGCCGGTTCGGTTCCGGTTGGGCACTGTTCGTGGAAGCCGAACGGCGCGAAGCGGCCAACTACCCGGAGTCGGTATTTCCCGAGCCATTGTCGTGGCTGGTCGATGAAGAGCGCCGCGCCGTTTTTGAGGAAGCCGATAGCCACTTCGAGAGCACGTACCACCTGACGCTGCTCTACCTGCCGCCCGAAGAATCAACGGCCCGCGCCGCGAAGCTGCTGTATGAAAACACCAAGGTCGAAGGCGTGGATTGGCGTGAACGGCTGGAGGGCTTCGTGTCGGAGACCGAACGCTTCTTCGGTTTGCTCGCGGGGGTAATGCCGGAGATCGCCTGGCTCAACGATGGTCAGACCTTGACCTATCTGCATGCCTGCGTGTCCACGCGCCGCCATTCGGTGGCCGTACCCGAAGTGCCGATGCATCTTGATGCGTTGCTGGCCGATGAACCGCTGACGGGTGGGCTGGCACCGATGCTCGGGAACCAGCACCTGCGCGTGGTGTCGGTGCGCGGTTTCCCGACCTCGACCTGGCCTGGCCTGCTCGACGACCTCAACCGCCTGGGCTTTGCCTACCGTTGGAGCACTCGCTTCCTGTGCCTGGACAAGGCCGAGGCGGAGAAGGAACTGACGCGGCTGCGCCGTCAGTGGTTCGCCAAGCGCAAGAGCATCGTCGCGCTGCTGCGCGAAACCATCTTTCAGCAGGAAAGCCCGCTGGTGGATTCCGATGCCTCGAACAAGGCAGCGGATGCCGATGCAGCGTTGCAGGAACTGGGCAGTGACCAGGTGTCGTTCGGCTATGTCACCGCAACCGTGACGGTACTCGATACCGATGCGACGGCCGCCGACGAAAAGTTGCGCGCTGTGGAGCGAACGATCCAGGGTCGCGGCTTCGTGACGATCCCCGAAACCTTGAACGCGGTCGATGCCTGGCTGTCGTCGATTCCGGGACACGCCTACGCCAACGTGCGCCAGCCCATTGTCTCGACCTTGAATCTGGCCCACATGCTGCCAGTGTCGGCCGTGTGGGCCGGTCAAGAGCGCAATGCGCATCTTGACGGCCCGCCGCTGATCGTGACCAGAACCGATGGCGCGACGCCGTTCCGGCTGGTCACGCACATCGGCGACGTGGGTAACACACTGGTGATCGGCCCCATCGGCATGGGCAAGTCGGTACTGCTGGCCACGTTGGCCATGCAGTTCCGCCGCTATGCCGGATCGCGCATCTTCGCGTTCGACATGGGGCGCTCCATTCGCGCCACCGTGCTCGGGCTCGGTGGCGAGCACTACGATTTGGGCGCAGATGGCACTATCGCCTTCCAGCCGCTGGCCCGCATCGGTCAGGGCAGCTACCGCGCCTGGGCGGCCGAGTGGGTCGAAGGACGCTTGATTCACGAAGGCGTGGCCGTTGGGCCAGACGTAAAGGACGCGGTGTGGTCGGCACTAAACAGTCTCGCCAACGCGCCGCTTGATCAGCGCACCATGACCGGCTTGTCTGTGCTGCTGCAATCGAACGCGCTGCGCCAGGCCTTGCAACCCTATGTGCTGGGCGGTGCATACGGCAAGTTGCTCGATGCCGACCAGGACCGGCTCGGTTTCGCTGACGTGCAAGCGTTCGAGATGGAAGAGCTGATGCACAGCAAGGCGGCTGCGCTGGCCGTGCTGCGTTACCTGTTCGCGCGCTTCGAGGAACGCCTTGATGGTGCCCCAACCCTGTTGATACTTGATGAGGCATGGCTGTTTCTCGATGACCCGGTGTTCGCCGCGCGCATTCGCCAGTGGCTCAAGACGCTGCGCAAAAAGAACGTGTCGGTGATCTTCGCCACGCAATCGCTGGCGGACATCAAAGATTCCAGTATTGCGCCAGCCATCATCGAGAGCTGCGTGAACCGCATTTTCTTGCCCAATCCGCAGGCAACCGAGCCGCAAATTCGCGTTATCTACGAAGGCTTCGGCCTCAATGCGCGGCAGATCAATATCGTGGCGACCGCCCAGCCCAAGCGCGATTACTACTACCAATCGCGGCTCGGCAACCGGGTCTTCGATCTGGGGCTCGGGCCAGTGGCGCTGGCCTTTGCCGGTGCAGCGAAACCCGAAGACCAGCGCGCTATCGACATCGTTTCCGCGTCGGTGCCGGCAGCGGACTTCGCCGCCGCCTGGCTGCGCCATCGCGGCCTCGACTGGGCCGCAGACCTGATCCCCTCTTATCCGTCGTTCCCCTTCACATCCCAGGAGAAGCAGCCATGAAGAAAACCTTGCTTGCCATCGCCGTCGCCGTTCTGGTGGGCACCGTGCCCGCTGCGCACGCGCAATGGGTCGTGATCGATCCGACCAATCTCGTGCAGAACATCATGACGGCCGCACGCGCGCTGGAACAAATCAACAACCAGATCAGGCAGCTTCAGAACGAAGCGCAGATGTTGACGAACCAGGCGAAGAACCTCACGAGTCTGGACTTTAGCGCGCTCAATGAATTGCGCTCGGCACTGTCCGCGACGAACCAGCTCCTGCAACAAGCGCAGGGGCTGGCCTTCAACTTGTCGCAGATGGAAACGGAGTTCGCGCGACTCTATCCCAATGCCTATACCGCCTCCACGTCGGGTAATCAGATGTCAACTGATGCCCGCACACGCTGGCACAACTCGTTGGAGGCACTGCGCACCGCGACTCAGGTGCAGTCGCAGGCTGTACAGAACTTCGCATCCGACGAGCAGACCTTGACCGACCTCGTGAACCGCAGCCAGTCCGCCGTTGGCGCGCTGCAGGCCACGCAGGCGACGAACCAATTGCTGGCGCTGCAATCCCGTCAAGCCATCCAGGCACAGCAGCTCCAGATCACGCAGGACCGGGCCACCGCGCTGGAGCAGGCACGGCAGATTGCGGTGCAGGAACGCGCCCGCGAGGTGAGTCGGCGCTTTCAGGGCGACGGCACGCCCTACACGCCAGCCACCGTCAACTACTACAACCCCTGAGGACTCGATCATGAAAACCATTCTCACCGTTACCGCCGGCACCCTGCTACTGGCCGCGTGCGGCAAGCCGATACCTACCGAGTCCGTCGAATCGCTGATGGCCAATCCCGAACGACTGAAGGATGTCCGCGCCCAATGCAAGGCCGACCACGCCAAGGTCGGCGATGCGCGATGCACGATGGCCGCCGAGGCCACGCGGCGGCGCTTCATGGGCAGCGGCACGCCGTACACGCCTGCGCCACCGGCTATGCCACCGGTTATGCCACCTCCGGCGCCGAAGGACTGAGCCATGAACGACCTGTCGGTCATCGACCACTTCCTCGATGTCTTCTCGCGCTACATCGACTCGGGTTTCGGGTTGCTGCATGGCGAGGTGGCGTTCCTCACCGCCACGCTGGTGGTGATCGACATGACACTGGCCGGACTGTTCTGGGCCATGGGTGGCGAAGAGGTCATCGGCAAGCTGATCAAGAAGACGCTGTACGTCGGAGCCTTCGCTTTCATCATCGGCAATTTCAACAATCTGGCGGGCATTCTGTTCCGCTCCTTTGCCGGGCTCGGTCTGGTGGCGTCGGGTTCCACCCTGACGCAAGCGCAGTTTCTTCGGCCGGGGCTACTGGCCAAAGTCGGCGTCGATGCGGCACGGCCCATCATGGCGCAAATCAGCGGCATGACCGGCTTCCCGGAAGTGTTCGCGCACCTTGATGTCATCACGGTGCTGTTCCTTGCCTGGCTGGTAGTGATCATCAGCTTCTTCTTGTTGGCGGTGCAACTCTTCGTCACGCTGATCGAATTCAAGCTGACCACACTCGCGGGCTTCGTGCTGGTGCCGTTTGCGTTGTGGAACAAGACGGCATTTCTGGCCGAGCGCGTATTGGGCAACGTGGTGTCGTCGGGCATCAAGGTGCTGGTACTGGCCGTGATCGTGGGCATCGGTACCGGACTGTTTGCGCAGTTTCAGGTGCCACCCGGCACCGAGCCATCCATCGACTTGGCGCTGACCATCATGCTGGCCTCGCTGGCGATGCTGGGACTGGGGATCTTCGGGCCGGGCATCGCGACCGGGCTGGTGTCGGGCGCACCACAGCTCGGCGCTGGCGCTGCTGCCGGAACGGCACTGGGTGTCGCTGGTTTGGCGGTGGCCGGTGGTGCCGCTATCGCATCAGGTGGCGCAGCGGTCGCGGCGGGTGCGCGCATGGTACCGGGTGCCGCACGCGCGGCCAGCTCAATGGCAAGCGGTGCGAAATCCGCTTACCAGGCCGGCGCTGCGGCATCGGGTGGTAGCGGGGTTCGCGCTGCTGGCGCGGGCCTCGCCAATGTCGCCAAGAACGGTGCCGGTGCGGTCGGCCAGCGCGTCGCAGCCGGTGCGAAAGCAGTCAAGGACCGCGTAGCGAATTTCGTCGCGGAGGGGGCTAGGCCTGCGGCGGCAGCCGGTGCACCCGAATCAGCCGAATCGACTGACGCCAAGCTCCCTGCGGGCGAGCCCGCTTGGGCCAAACAAATGCGGCGCAAACAGCAGGCAAGCAGTGCGGTCTCGACGGCGGCTCACACGTTGCGCTCGGGCGACCACGGTGGCAGCGGCGCCAGCCCGAGCCTGCGCGATGAATCCAGTACTTGACGCTAACCCTTGAGGAGATAAATTCATGCTATTCAAACGACCCCAGGTGCGTTACTCGGAAACGCCCGAGCCTGTCACCCCTTACCAAGTTGCTGCGCAGGTCTGGGATCAGCGTATCGGCAGCGCCCGCGTACAGGCGAAGAACTGGCGCTTGATGGCCTTCGGCTGTCTGTCGCTGGCATTGCTGATGGCGGGCGGTCTGGTATGGCGCTCAGCGCAATCCATCGTCACGCCTTATGTGGTTGAGGTGGCCGCCGGTGGCCAGGTGCGCGCGGTCGGCGAAGCCGCCACTCCCTACAAGCCGAACGACGCGCAGATCGCCTACCACCTGGCGCGCTTCGTCACCGACGTGCGCTCGCTGTCGATCGATCCTATCGTCGTGCGCCAAAACTGGCTCGAAGCCTACGACTACACGACGGACAAGGGTGCGGCCACGCTGAACGACTACGCACGCACCAACGATCCATTTGCGCGCATCGGCCAGGCCTCGACGGCGGTGGAAATCACCAGTGTGGTGCGCGCCAGCGAATCCTCGTTCCAGGTGCGCTGGATCGAGCGCAACTATGCGAACGGTTCGCCCTCGGGCATCGAGCGCTGGACCGCCATGCTGTCCGTGGTCTTGCAGCCGCCGCGCACCGAAGAGCGGCTGCGCAAAAACCCGCTGGGAATCTATGTCAACGGCCTGTCCTGGAGCCGTGAACTCGACGCGACCGAAGGAGTGAAGAAGCCATGAATACTCAAATCCGTAATTGCGCTTTGTCGTTGATCCTGAGCACCCTCTTGGTCAGCCTCACCGGTTGCGCCACGCACGGCAAGCCGCCGCCCAGTATCACACTGGACGAACCCGTCGCGGCGCACGCGCTGCCGGAGCCGCCCAAGCCCATCGAGGTGGTTGAAGTTCCGAAACTGCTCCCGCTACCCGAGCAGTTGAAGTCCTTGGGAAGCACGCCGGACGATAAGCCGGTCGCTGAAGTCCCCGATGAGAAGGCGCGTGTGGCACGGGCCAACGCCGAAGCACGCGTCGCCCCCAGCCGCGAGGGTTACATCAACGCCATCCAGGTCTGGCCCTACGCTGACGGGGCGCTGTATCAGGTCTACACCAGTCCGGGCCGCGTCACCGTCATCGCTTTGCAGCAGGGCGAAGAACTGGTGACGGTCTCGGCCGGCGACACCGTGCGCTGGATCGTCGGCGACACGGCCAGCGGTGCGGGCGCCAGCTTGCGTGTGAACATTCTCGTGAAGCCAACGCGCATCGGGCTGAAGACGAACCTCGTTATCACCACCAATCGACGCACCTACCTGCTTGAACTGTCTTCGACGCCGCAGGCGTGGATGGCCTCCGCATCGTGGGACTACCCGAAGGACCGCCTGCTAGCCTTGCAGAAGCAAGCGCAGCTGGCTCAGACGGCAGCGCCGGTGGACTCGGGCTTGTCGCTGGAGCAGATCAGGTTCCGCTACGCCATCACTGGCGACAGCCCGCCGTGGAAGCCGCTGCGCGCTTTCGACGATGGCGAACGCGTCTACATCCAATTCCCGGTTGGGATTGCGCAGGGCGAGTTGCCGCCGCTGTTCGTCATCGGATCACAGGGCGATGGTCAGCTCGTGAACTACCGCTTCCGCTCGCCGTACTACGTGGTGGATCGGTTGTTCGGTGCGGCCGAGTTGCGGCTGGGCGCTGACAAGGCCGCTGTTGTTCGCATTGAGCGCACCGATGGTGTGGGCAGCACGGCACGGAGGCATTGAGCATGAGCACGCCCGCCACGCCACCACCCACTGGGCCGAATAAGGACGACCCGGACACCATGGCTCTGCGCGCTTCTCCGCGCCCAGTCACGCGACTGAACCGGCGCATGCTGGCCGTCCTTGCGGGAATGCTGGGCGCGGTCGTGTTGGGCGGCACACTATGGTCGCTGCAATCGCACAAGCGCGAGCGCAACGCGGCCGCCGAACTGTACAACGTGGACCGTGTCGCGCATGCCGAGAACCTCGACCAGTTGCCCAAGGACTATTCCAAGGTGCCGGTGGCTGCCAAGCCGGTGCCCGTTTTGGGCGAGCCATTGCCGGGCGACTTGGGTCCGGCCATAGTGGCGCAGCGTAATGCTGGAACGCCCGCGCAGACTGGGCGCATTGCACAGCCAGGTGATGCCGAAGAGGCGGCACATTCGGGGGTTTTCTTTCGCAGCGGTGCGGTGAAAGCAGCGCCGTCACCCACTGCGAGTTCGGCCATGCCCGATCCAGTATCGGGCAACCAGCCATTCAATCCGATGGCCCCTGTGGTCGCATCGGCGCAGCCGACCGACCCGACGACGGTGCAAAACCGGCAGGATCAGAAGCAGGCGTTTGTCGTCACTGGCGGCCCAACCAACGATAGCGCGACCCGCAATCCGGCCAGCTTGCAACTGCCAGCATCTCCCTACCAGGTGATGGCGGGCACCATCATTCCGGCTGCGCTGGTGACGGGTATCAACTCCGACTTGCCGGGACAGGTCATCGCCAATGTCACCGAGGCGGTCTACGACACGGCCACGGGTCGCTTCCTGCTGATTCCACAGGGCTCGCGCCTGATCGGCCGCTACGACAGCCAGGTGTCGTTCGGTCAGCGGCGCGTATTACTGGTGTGGACGCGGTTGATCCTGCCCGATACCTCATCCATTTCGCTCGACCGCCTGCCCGGTATCGATCCGGCGGGTTATGCCGGACTGGAAGATGGCGTCGATTGGCATTGGGATCGCATCCTTGCCGGTGCTGCGTTATCCACGCTACTCGGAGTCGGTGCCGAACTGGCTGCGCCTGATCGCAGCGGCAGCGATGGCAAGGTCATCATCGCCACGCGCCAGAGCGCGCAGGACACGGTGAACCAGGTCGGTCAGGAGATCACCAAACGCAATGTGAGCATCCAGCCGACGCTCACTATCCGGCCCGGCTTCCCGATGCGGGTAATGGTGAACAAGGATCTGATCCTGCGGCCGTACCAGCCGCTGTTCTTCCAGAGAGGATCATCGCAATGAGCATGTCCACTAGCAAGCTGCGGCTGGGGCCGCTGCCGAAAACCGAGACGGTGAAGTTGACCATTGCCTTGACCGTGGTGTTGAAGGCAGAGTTGGAGCGCTACGCCGCGCTGCATGCGCAGACCTACGGCGAACCGGTCGATGCCGCCACATTGATCCCGCACATGCTGGAATCATTCATGGCACGGGATCGGGGGTTCAAGAAGACCAGAGCGAAGTGATTCACAGCGACGCCGCATCAGCACAATCGGAATACGCCCATGTACGCCTGAGCGAGTTTTCGATAGATGCCGGAAAGATCACCATCACAGGACCGCATTTACACCGGCCGTTGCGACGCAACCAGCAACTGCCCTGCTGATGGAGTAGATCATGAACAAAGCAGATCGAAGTCTGCTGGCTGCGAGGCCAAACGACGACTCAGATGCAAACGAACTGCACGGCATGCAGCTACCACGACTGGTCGCGATGAATCCCTTGCCGTTCAGACGCACGATCCGCCGTACCGAGCTGCGACAGATCGTGCCGCTGGCCGATACGACGATCTACGACATGGAGCGCCGCGGGGAATTTCCGCGCCGGTTCAATCTGACCTCGCGCTGCGTGGTGTGGGACTTGACGGAAGTAGAAGCCTGGCTCGATGCGCGCCGCCAAGCTACCGACAGTGCGCAGTTAAAACGAGCCCCCTCGCCAGACGTGCGTCAGCGCAAACGCCGCCCGGTCAAAGCAAAGCCTGCGTCGTGAGCACCTTCATCGATGGCGGCAGCAGCGTCGGAGTGTGCGATTTGCCAGCCACCCAAGCATCAATCATGTCGGCCCATTCTTGCAACATGTGCCGGCGTTGCTCGGCATATTCGGCCTTGTTGTAGACGCCGCGTGATGAGCGACCGTCTTCGTGCGCCAAGCACTTCTCAATCCAATCGCTGTTGAAGCCGAGTTCGTTGAGGATGGTTGATCCTGTACGACGCAGGTCATGCACGCTGAAGCTTTCGATGGGTAGACCCTTCGCTTTCGACCGCTCGACGACTATCTGCGCGACGCGATTCAGCGTGGCGTTCGACATGCACTTGTCGCCGTCATAGCGCGAAGGCAGCAGGTACTTCGAGCCACCGGCGCAGGTGCGCAGCGCGATCATGATGTCGAGCGCCTGCTGCGACAGGTAGATATTGTGGGCCTTGGCAGCTTTCATGCGCGCTTTCGGAATGGTCCACAACGCGTTCTCGAAGTCGATCTCGTCCCACGTCGCATGGATGAGTTCGCCCTTGCGCACCAGCGTGAGCAGGATCAGCCGCAGCGCCAGTTTAATGGTCGGGTACGAAGCCACGTACTCCAACTCCTTATGCAGGACGCGTATCTCCGTGGGCGACAGCGCCCGATCGCGCGGCACGAAGGTGGCGATCGACGATGGCCCCACGTCGTCGGCAGGGTTGGCCACTTTCTCGCCGTGCAGGATAGCGAAGCCGTAGATTTGTTTGACGATGTCGCGGACGTGGATCGCCGTCGCGGGCGCACCCCTGCCCTTCACCTTGTTGCACAGGTCACGCAGATCGTCGGGGCTGATCTCGCTCAGCAGACGGCTTTTGAATACCGGCACGATGTCCCGGTCGAGGATGCTCTTGCGCATCGACCGGGTGCTGTCGGCCATCCTGGCTTCCTCATACCACTTGTCGGTAAATTCCTGGAAGGTTTTGGCTTCGGACAGGCGCCGTTTCTCGCGCTGCTTTTCCTGCGCCGGGGACTGGCCTTCCGAAACGACCCGCTTCGCGTCGATACACTTTTCGCGTGCCCGAGCCAGCGACAGACCGCCAGGCCCGTAGCGCCCAATCGTCAGCGTCTCGCGCCTGCCATTGATCCGGTAGTCATAGCGGAACGTGACGGTGCCCACCGTCGAGACCGTGACGTACATGCCGTCCCTGTCCGTCACTTTGTAGGGTGCGTCCTTGGGTTTGAGGTTCTTCAGTGCGGTGTCGGTAAGCATCTGTGCTTCCTCCTGGTAACGGCAATTTTACCGTCAGCGGCTTGAAAGTGACATGATGCTCTGAAACCACTATGAATACTAGCTTTTCACGCTATTTTTTACCGTCACAATTGAAATAAGTTAGACGGTAAAATATTTTTGATGATTGGCCTAGCTTTCATTACCGACAGGATTACCGACAAAAAGTTTTGCTTGTCGTCGATAGATGCCGATACATGTCGGCATGTAAACTTATATAAATCAATAATTTAACTTGTTTTTTCGATAGTCCCCGAAAGCTGCCGAAAGACCTAAAATCATTCCCACTCAATTGTTGCCGGCGGCTTGCCGGAGATGTCATAGACGACGCGGTTGATGCCGGTGACTTCGTTGATTATGCGATTCGACACCTTGCCGAGCAGGCTGTGCGGCAGTTCGGCCCAGTGGGCGGTCATGAAGTCCTGGGTCTGGACAGCCCGCAGGGCTACCACGTATTCGTAGGTGCGCCCGTCGCCCATGACGCCGACTGACCTCACCGGGAGAAACACGGCGAAAGCCTGACTGGTTTTCTCGTACCAGTCGGCGGCACGCAGTTCGTCGATGAAGATGGCGTCGGCGCGACGCAGCAGGTCGGCAAATTCCTTCTTCACCTCGCCGAGGATGCGCACACCGAGGCCGGGGCCGGGGAACGGGTGGCGATAGACCATTTCGTGCGGCAGCCCGAGGGCAATGCCGAATTCGCGCACTTCGTCCTTGAACAGATCGCTCAGAGGTTCGAGCAGCTTCAGGTTCAGCGTTTCCGGCAGGCCGCCGACATTGTGATGGCTCTTGATGGCGTGCGCCTTGCCGGTCTTGGCGCCGGCCGATTCGATCACGTCCGGGTAGATGGTGCCCTGCGCCAGCCATTTGGCGTTGGTTAGCTTGGCGGCCTCGGCCTGGAAGACCTCGACAAATTCCCGGCCGATGATCTTGCGCTTGGCTTCCGGGTCGGAAACGCCTTTCAGGTGCCCCATGAACTGATCGCTGGCATCGACGTGGATGACCTTGACGCCGAGATTGCGGGCGAAGGTCTGCATCACCTGCTGGCCTTCGTTCAGGCGCAGCAGGCCATTGTCGACGAAAACGCAGGTCAACTGGTCGCCAATGGCCTTGTGCAGCAGCGCCGCGACAACCGACGAATCAACGCCGCCGGAGAGACCGAGGATGACCTCGTCGCCGCCGACCTGGGCCCGCACCCTGGCGATCGCTTCATTGACGTAGTCAGGCATGTTCCAGTCGTGGCCGCAACCGCAAATGTCATGCACGAAGCGGGCGATCATTTCCTTGCCCTTGAGGGTGTGTGTGACTTCCGGATGGAACTGGACGGCGTAGAATCCGCGGGTCTCGTCGGCCATCGCGGCGACCGGGCAGGACTCGCTGCTGCCGATGACTTTGAAGCCGGCGGGCAGTTCGGTGACCTTGTCGCCGTGACTCATCCAGACTTCGAGCAGGCCATGTCCTTCGGCATTGGTCCGGTCCTGGATGCCGCTGAAGAGCCGTGAATGGCCGCGAGCGCGAACCTCGGCAAAGCCGAATTCGCGCTTGCCCGAGCTTTCCACCCTGCCGCCCAGCTGCTGCGCCATCGTCTGCATGCCATAGCAGATGCCGAGCACCGGCACGCCGAGTTCGAAAACCACCTGCGGCGCCTTCCACTCGAGCGCCTCATAGACCGAGTTCGGCCCGCCGGAGAGAATGATCCCGTCCGGCTTGAACGCGCGGATGGATTCGTCGGTGACGTCGAAAGAATGCAGTTCGCAATAGACCTGTTGTTCACGCACGCGGCGGGCAATCAACTGGGTGACTTGCGAACCGAAATCGAGGATCAGGATTTTCTGGTGGGACATGACTGTATGTGCCGTTTCAGCGGCAAAAGAAAGGAGTGCCGGAATATCCGGCACCTGTCAGAGATCGAACTTGCTGGCGCCGATCCGGTCGAGATACAGCAACAGTTGGGAAAAGGTGATGACTCCGCCGATTCCGATCACGGCGAGCAGCACCTTGAGCCAGGTCGGCCACTTGGACACAAGCTACTCAACGTGGTAATTCGGCGCTTCCTTGGTAATCTGAACGTCGTGGACGTGCGATTCGCGCACACCCGCCGAGGTGATTTCGACAAAGCAGGCCTGATCATGCATCTCGGCAATGGTCGAACAGCCGAGGTAGCCCATCGACGAACGCAAACCGCCCATCAGCTGGTGAATGACGGCGAGCACCGATCCCTTGTACGGCACGCGACCCTCGATCCCTTCCGGCACGAACTTGTCGACGTTGGCGGTCGACTCCTGAAAGTAGCGGTCGGAAGAGCCTGCCTGCATGGCGCCGAGCGAGCCCATGCCGCGGTAGGACTTGTACGAGCGCCCCTGGAACAGTTCGACCTCACCCGGCGCTTCTTCCGTCCCGGCAAACAGCCCGCCGAGCATCACCGTGTCGGCACCCGCGGCAATCGCCTTGGCGATATCGCCGGAATAGCGTATGCCGCCATCGGCAATCATCGGCACCCCCGTACCCTTCAGGGCTTCAGAGACGTTCTGGATCGCCGTGATCTGCGGGACGCCAACGCCCGCGACAATCCGGGTGGTACAGATCGAACCGGGGCCGATCCCCACCTTGACCGCGTCGGCACCGCTGTCGGCCAGCGCCCGGGCGGCATCCCCCGTGGCAATGTTGCCGCCGATCACCTCAATCTGCGGAAAGTTTTCCTTGATCCAGTTGACCCTGTCCAGCACGCCCTGCGAGTGCCCGTGGGCAGTGTCGACGATGACCACGTCAACGCCGGCCTCGGCAAGTCGCTCGACACGCTCTTCGGTGCCGGGACCGACACCAACCGCGGCGCCGGCGCGCAAGCGTCCGGAAACGTCCTTGTTGGCAAGCGGATGCTCGGTGGACTTGAGGATATCCTTGACGGTAATCAGCCCGCGCAAGTGGAACGCATCGTCGATCACCAGAACCCGCTCGAGGCGGTGCGCCCGGAGCAATTCCTTGGCATCCTCGACACTGGCGCCCTCCTTGACCGTCACCAGGCGCTTGCGCGGGGTCATGATCGCCTTGACCGGCTGGTCAAGGTTGGCTTCGAAGCGCAGATCGCGATTGGTGACAATGCCGACCACCTTGCCCGCCCTGTCGATCACGGGTAGACCGGAAATGCGGTACTGGCTGGTGATTTCGAGAACATCGCGAACCGTCATCAGTGGTGAAACGGTGATCGGATCCTTGAGGATGCCCGATTCGAAACGCTTGACCTTGGCCACTTCGGCCGCCTGGGCCTTCGACGACAGGTTCTTGTGAATGATGCCGATGCCGCCTTCCTGCGCCAGAGCAATGGCAAGACGGCTTTCGGTAACGGTATCCATGGCTGCGGAAAGCAGCGGGAGGTTGAGCGGAATGTTGCGCGTCAGCCGGGTGGACAGGCTGACATCACGAGGCAGAATCCGGGAATGTGCAGGGACGAGCAGGACGTCGTCGAATGTCAGCGCTTTGTGCAAAACTCGCATGGCCTTTGATCCAAGGTCACAAAAACGTATTATACCGAAATCGCACTTGACTCCGGATGACCATGAAAACCGCCCTGATTCTTGCCCTTGCCGTCGCGTCGACCGCAACCGTCATCGACGCCAATGCACAAACCTATCAATGGAAGGACAGCAGCGGCCGAACGGTCATTTCCGACACGCCGCCGCCGGCGTCGGTGCGCAACTCCAAGGCGATAGGCACGTCGCCCCCGCCGGCGATCGGCACGGCGACCGGCGATGCCGCGCAGGCGCCCGGCGGCCCGCCGTCCGCGAATGCCCCCAAGACGACGGCGGAGAAGGACATGGAATTCCGCAAACGCCAGCAGGAAGCGAGGGAGAAGTCCGACAAGGAGGCCAAGGAGGCTGCTCAGGCGGCGCAAAATCGCGAGAACTGCGAGCGCGCCCGTCTCCACCTGCAGGCCCTCGAATCAGGCCGCCGCATGATCCTGCCCGACGGCAAGGGCGGCGAGACCTTCCTCGAGGATGCCCAGCGGGGTGACGAAATCGAGCGCACCCGCAACACGATTGCGGAGTCCTGCAAGTAGGCAGGACTTGCCGAGCCGGCGCCAGCGTTCAGGCATCGGGGGCGTCGGCATCGCCGGCGCCCTTTTTCATGCCCTTGCCCTCGGCTGCCCGCTGCTTGCGAACTTCCTTGGGGTCGGCGATCAACGGCCGGTAGATTTCCACGCGATCACGATTGCGCAATACCGTGTCCAGCTTGGACAACTTGGCGAAGATGCCGAACTTGTTCTTCTGCAGATCGATCTCCGGGTTCTTCTCGAGCAGCCCCGACGCTTCGAGCGCCTGCTGCAGCGTTGCGCCCTCGGCAAGGACCAGCGGCACCAGAACCTGCTTGTCCGGCAAGGCGTAGCACACTTCAACCTTGAGCATTTCAGCCACTTGTTTCTCCATAGACCTGTCCGGCACGGCGCACGAAAGCGTCAACGAAGGTATTGGCGATATGGCTGAACACCGGACCGATCGCCTTTTCGAAGACCCTGCTGGAAAAATCATAATGCAGCTGGAACTCGATCTTGCAGGCCGTCTCCGCCAGCGCCTTGAAATACCAGGACCCCTCGAGGCGCCGGAACGGTCCATCAACAAGGCAGATCCGCATCGAATGCGGTGCCTCCTTGTGATTCTCGGTCGTGAAGCAGGTCTTTACGCTGTGATAATTGACATGGAGAGTCGCGACCGTCTTCTCTGCATCGCGAAAATTGACTGCAGTCTGGCTGCACCATGGCAGGAAAGCAGGATAGTCTTCGCAACGGTCCACCAGTTCGAACATGCGGTCGGCGGGCTGTCCGATCAGTACGGATTTTTCGACCAGGGCCATGCGTCGGGGGGAATTCCTGAATCCTGTAGAATGTTTAATTTTAATGGATCGTCGGAAGCATGAGCATCACGGTCAACAAAAAAGCCTTCCACGACTACTTCATCGAGGAGAAGCATGAGGCGGGCATTGCCCTAGAAGGCTGGGAGGTCAAGGCCATCCGTGCCGGCCGGATGAACATCAAGGAATCCTATGTCATCATCAGGGGCGCCGAGCTTTTCCTGATAGGGATGCACATCACTCCGCTGCTGACGGCGTCTACCCATGTCAGTCCCGATCCGACGCGTACGCGCAAACTGTTGCTGCACGAACGTGAAATCATGAAACTGATCGGCAAGGTCGAACGCGCCGGCTATGCGCTCGTGCCGCTCGATCTGCACTTCACGCGGGGGCGCATCAAGCTGGAAATCGGTCTTGCCAAAGGCAAGAAGCAGTACGACAAGCGCGCTGACGAACTGGAAAAGGACTCGAAGCGCGAGGCGCAGCGTGCGATGAAGGTTCACCAACGCTGAGGTCAGCATGGACGCCCTGCTCTATTGGGTCGGCATCGCGGCAGTGGCAGTTAATGCGCTGACCGGCGTGCTCGACTCCGGCCGCAAGCAGATGGACCTGATCGGCGCCCTGCTGGTCGGCGTGGCCACCGCGCTGGGCGGCGGCACCATCCGCGACCTGTTGCTCGACCGCAATGTCTTCTGGGTCGTCGATCAGGCCTACCTGATGACGGCGCTCGGGACAGGCCTGATCACCTTTTTCATCGCCCGCTTGCTGCCGGTGCCACCGCGGCTGTTCCTGATCCCGGATGCCATCGGCTTGGCACTTTTCACCATCGTCGGCACCCAGATTGCGCTGCAATGGCATGCCCCGTGGCTAGCCGCGAGTTTGATGGGGGTCATCACCGGCGTGGTCGGCGGGGTGTTGCGCGACATCCTGTGCAACGATGTTCCCCTGGTCTTTCTGCAAGGCGAGCTTTACGCCACCGCCGCCTGGGTCGGCGCGCTGGCACTGATCGGCCTGCAGGAACTCGGCGTGCCACCGGTCAGTGCGGCCTGGGCTGCGGTGGCCATCGTGCTCGTCCTGCGCCTGCTGGCGATGCGCTTTCACATCACTCTGCCCGCTTTCGGACAGCCGGAAGCCCCTTAACTGGCTCCCCTGAAGCCTGGCGCCCAAGTGTCGAGCATTGGCGGTGATATTCTCGACGCTGGCTGCATTCCTCACGCATAGCCGCAGACGCCACGCCGGATCGCAGACATGGATCCCCGACGAGTGGTCCGGCAGGTATCCCATTTCCCTCCCGGCCTCCTTGCGCGAACTGACGACGCGCCGGCTACCCCAAGACCTCAGGTCACCAGCGCCAGGTAATCCTGCAACATGGCCGGCAATGTCTGCGGCGCGGGGAACACCGCTTTCAGGCGCCCGCGCGGGTCGATCAGGTAGATTGCCGCCGAGTGATCTATGACATAGCCTGCCTTCCCGTCCTTGTCGTGCCGCAAGTAGTAAACGCCAAGATGCTTCACCAATGGCGCCAGTCCGACATCGTCGGCAGTTGCGCCAATGAAAGCCGGGTCGAAGGCACTCGTGTAGCGGCTCAGGGTTTGAGGGTCGTCGCGCGGGTCAACCGAAACCATCACCACTTGGGGCAGCGTGACGGTCCTCCCGGCCAGTTTGCTCCGAAGCTCCTTCAGCAGATGCAGCGACGTCGGACAGACGTCCGGACAAAAGGTGTAACCAAAGAACAGCATTGTCCAGCGGCCATTGAGGTCGCTGTTGGCAAATGTCCCACCCGCGCGGGCGAGGGTGAACTCTGGCAGCGGCCGATCGTCATCCAGCACCGTCGCTGACTGCAGGCGCATCTGCGCCGGGTCAAGGGGCACCGAGCGCTCGACGGACAGGTTCCGCCAGATGAGGCCTGCGGCGAGCAGGACGAGAAGAAACCCGACAGCCGCCACTGCCAGCCACCAGCGTCTGCTCATCCCGGTCGACCAGACCGTAGCGGCAAGAAAAAGGGCGCCCGAAAGCGCCCGATCCGGTAGAGCAACTCAGCGCCTGTCGTAGGCGTAGGGGGTCCAATCCGCGCTGACGCTCGGCGGCGACGGCCAGTTGCCATGCGGCGGCGGCGATACGGTGGTCCATTCGAGCGACATCGACTGCCACGGGTTATCGCCCGCCGGCTTGCCCTTCATGGCGCCGATGATCCAGTTCAGCAGGGCGATGGCAAAGCCGACGCCAAGAATGCCCGCGCCAATGGTCATCAACTGATGCGCACTCTCGAACTGCGAGAAGTGGGAATAATCGTAATAGCGACGCGGCATCCCCTTGACACCGATGTCCATCATCGTCCAGAAGACGATGTTGGTACCGACAAAGGTGACCCAGAAACCCAGCTTGCCCCAGAACTCGTTGTACATGCGGCCGGTGATCTTGGGAAACCAGTAATAGACGCCGGCGAAGATCGAGAAGGTCCCGGCAACCGCCATGACGTAGTGGAAGTGCCCGACGACGTAGTAGGTATCCGAAAGGTGCAACGTCAACGAGGGCAGCGCCAGCGGGATACCGGTCAGGCCGCCGATCAGGAACAGAAACAGCACTCCCAGCGCATACAGCATCGGCGTCTCGAAGGTGATCGATCCCTTGTACAGCGTTCCCACCAGGCCGATCAGCATGAGGCCGACCGGCACCGAGATCATCAGCGTGGTGACCATCTGACCGATGCGAATCCAGTCGATCATGCCGGACACGTACAGGTGATGGACCCACACGACGCCCGACAGCAGGATGATGCCGCCGATGCCACCATAGACCACCGCGTGGTAATTGAACACCCGGTTCTTGGCGAAGGTGGCGACGATCTCGAACAGGACGCCGAAGAAGGGCAGGAAGATGACGTAGACAGCCGGGTGGGAATAGAACCAGAAGAGGTTCTGGTAAGTCAGGACGTCGCCACCGCGCGTCGGATCGAAGAAGGTTGTTCCAAGGTACTTGTCCATGCTGATCAGCGTCACCGCCGTCCCCAGCACGGGGACGAAGATGAGTTGCAGGACGAAAGCGCCGAGCGTGCACCAGACGAAGATGTTGAGCTTGTTCCAGGTCAGTCCTGGCGCGCGCATGTAGACAATGGTCGTCAGGAAGTTGACGCCGCCGATGATCGACGCGAAGCCGAGGATCAGCACCGTGAAGGAGTACAGGGCGGTGTTTCCGGATGTGATGGTCGAGTACGGCGGATAGCCGGTCCACATGACGTCCGGCGGATCGGGAATGAAGAAGGTGAGCAGCGCGAGAATGATGCCGACGTAAAACAACCAGACCGACAGGGCGTTGACGCGAGGAAACGCCACATCCTTGGCCCCGATCATCAGCGGAATGCAGTAGTTGGCGAAGAATCCGGTCAACGCCGGAATCTGGAAGCCAAGGATCATCATCGCGCCGTGCGCGTAGAGCCAGACGTTGTAGCTCGACGGATTGCTGGTGATCGTTGGCCCCAGCGTCGACAACTCGATCCGCATCAACATCGCCATGACGCCGGCAATGATGAAAGCAGCCATCGAGCCGATCAGATAAAGCACGCCCACGCGCTTGTGGTCAGTGGTGAAGATCCATTCTTTCAGGTTCATGTCCAGCGTCCTCCAGTCACTCAACTACTTTTCTTGGCAGCAGCCCCGCCCGCTTCATACCATTGCTTGAACTCTTCCGGCGTCTTCACGATCACTCGACCAGCCATGTACGAGTGCATGACGCCGCAGTATTCGGCGCAAGTCACGATGTGTACCTTGCCGGCCTCCCTGGGCAGGAACCAGAGAAAGGTCGTGCGGCCCGGCATCGAATCTTCCTTCACCCGGAAGTCCGGAATGAAGTGGCTGTGCAGCGTGTCGCGACTCGTCATGCGCAGCAGGATCGGCTTGCCGGCGGGGACGATCAGCTCGTTCTGTGTCTGCACACCGTTTGGATAGGTGTAGTCCCAGCTGTACATCCCCGATTCGAGGTGAATCTCTAGGCGATCGGCCGGCACATCACGGAATTTGTTCCACAGCACCCAGCCGTTGGCGGCGAGGAAAAAGTCGTCGGCAAGGAAGACGAAGGCCGGGATGACCGCCCAACCGATCGCCGCAGCGGGAGAGAGCTTCGGTCCGCTGCCGACCTGCGGTCCGCCGGGCACCCGTCGATAGCGCCAGATGAAATAGGCCGTCATCAGCGCAAAGACGATGCCGATGACCGTGATGTCGATCAGGACCTCCCCCCAGAGGTAATTCCAAGCGGGAGCCGGATCCGGGAACCGGGCTTCGCCCTTCTGGAGGTACTGGAGCGTCGCCATCCTCCCCGACTCCGCGGCCTGGCCGCCGCTCTGCCCATCACCACTTGCCGCCAAGGCTGCGCTGCTGACTGCGAACATGGCCGTCGCTGCCCAGTGCTTGAGTAACCTATTCATGCAACCTCCCCATCTTCCTCCGATATCCCCATGCCCCCAGGCCCATCAAGGCGAGACCCAGGATCAGGGACCCCACACCCGCGAGCAGCGAGTAATTCAGTTGGTACCTGCCTTCTTCGTAGTTGTAGCTGAAACACGCTCCGGACACGATGTCGAAGACCGCCGTCGAGTTGGCGATACGTTCCCAGTCGGCTTCGGTCAGCGCCAATTCCACCGCCCTGGAGTCCATCCGCGTCCCGTAGATATAGCGCGCGACCCGTCCTTCCGGTGTCACGAAGACCAGCACGTTCGGATGCAGGAAGGCCTTCGCCGCATCCGACCAGAAAAAACGAAAACCCACGCTGCCGACGAAGGCGGCCATATCGTCACCGGCAAGGACTGCGTGCCGCCAGCCGGCGTGCCACGCTTCCGGGATGCCGCCCGTCTTGCGCAGGAATTCGGCCGCCGTGCCGCTCGAATCGCGCTTGTCGAAGGAAACGGTCAGCACACGGTAATCGGTGCCCAGCCGGTACCGGTCGACCTTCGCCAGAACCTTCGCCAATTCCATGTTCATCGTCGGGCAGGTCCCGTCGCAACCGTAGTACGAGAGCAGCAAGATCAGCGGCTTGCCGAACAGTTGCTCGAGCCGGAAGCTCTGCCCGTCGCTATCGGTGAAAGCCACCCCGCCATCGAGCCGCGCGCCGAGGAACTGCGGTTCCTCGATGCGCATGACGGAGGTGTCCGGCGAACTGTTGCGGGTCGGCTCGCCCACTGCGTATGCCAATGCCGACACCGCTACCAGAAGTAGACCTGCGAAACGACGAAGAACCAAATGATATCCACGAAATGCCAGTAGAGACTGGCTGGCCGCCAGAACCCCGCCGGGATGGTGCCTTTCAGGGCAGGAAACAGCCCGGCGGTGAAGATCGCCAGGCCAACGATGACATGTGAAGCGTGCAGTCCGGTAATCGAGTAGAAGGTTGTTCCGAAGCTGTTGGTCGAAATGGTGAAGCCTTCGCCGATGAGGTGGCTCCACTCGTAGATCGACATGCCGAGAAAGGTGAAACCCAGGAGCATGGTCAGGAGCAACCACTTGAGGACCGTTCCCCGGTCGCCGCGATGCATCGCTTCCTCTTCCGCCATGTGGATGGTGAACGATGACGTAACGAGGATCACGGTCATCACCAGCGGGTAGATGATCGGTAGCGTCGGCGTCCCTTCCGGTGGCCATGAAGGGGCGGAAAGGCGCATGTACCAGTAGTACACGAAGAAGGTCGCGAAGATCATCGCCTCGGCCAGGATGAACCAGCCCATCGCCCCATACGACAGGCCCTCACCCTTGCCGATCGCCTCGCTCGTCCATCCGGCCACGCCACCAAGGATCATCGGCACTCCCAGACCGAAGGCGATCAGCGCCGCGAATGGCATGTGATAGACGAACTGGAAGCAGAAGGCCAGGCTCCAGGCGAGGACGCCAATGCTTATGATCGCCGGCCAGATACTGTAGTCCCAGTGGGCGTGGGCGTGACCGGCATGGTGGTGGGCAGCGTCGTGCTGGGACATCGCGAATCCTCCCTTCGTGGTCCTGGTTTTGACGGCGGGCACTCCCCGTGCCCGGTTGCCAGCCAGGCAACGACTGTTCATAATACCTGGCCTGTGACAATTTGTCGCAGAATAGTGACAGAATGTGCGACATTGTGCAAATTTTGGCTCTTTCCCCGTGGGGGAGGAAGGAAGGAACATGATCAAGACCGCGTCCATGCTCGGTGTAGCGTTTCTTGGGGTCACCGGTGCCGCGCTCGCCGCCGGTAGCGCCGAACTCGGCCAGGCCAAGGTGGCAGTCTGTGCCGCCTGCCACGGCCCCGATGGCAACAGCATCGCCTTGCCACCCCCGGCCGATCCGTGGCCGAAACTGGCCGGTCAGCTGCCCGAGTATGTCATCAAGCAGGTGCATGACTTCAAGTCAGGACGCCGCAAGAACGAGCAGATGTCACCGCAGGCCCAAGCGGTCGCCGAAGCGGACCTGGCGGACATCGCCGCCTTCTTTGCCAGCCAGAAGATCAAGGGGAACGAGGTCAGCGACAAGGATCTCCTCGCGAAGGGAGAGCAGATCTTCCTAAAGGGCAAGGGCCGCCCGCAGGTGGTTCCGGCGTGCATCGGCTGCCACGGCAAATCGGGCGAGGGAAACCGGGACTGGGGCAAGCTGATGAGCAAGACGCCGACCGTCCTGGCACCGGCGATCGGCGGCCAGCATGCGAACTATCTCGAGAAGCAGCTCAAGGCGTACAAGGACGGCAGCCGGGCCAACGACGAGGCAAGAGTGATGCGTGACGTCGCCGCCCGCCTCAGCGATGCCGACATCGCCGCCGTCTCCGAATATGTAGCGACGCGCGGCAACTAACGGCGCTTGGCGAGGGAGGGAAATCCAGACGGATCCTGCGCCATGCCAGTGCTTCGGCAGCCCGGGGACAAGCAAGGATTTGTGCAGGAAATCCGGTCACAGCGCCGGTTGATGCGGTAACGGAAGGAAGCGAGACCGCGCGCGGCGCACTTTCGAAAGTCGAAGGCGTGGTAGCCACCCGATGAACCGGTCTTGGGATTGCCGGGGACGGCATTGATCCGCCGGAACGCGGGAACCTCCTTTGGCTTGCCTCCGGCGATCACGGTCGGACGATGGGTGCCCCCCGGTGACAGCACCGACGAAGCAGGCGAGACCTCCCGAGCACACCGCACTGCCCCGCGCCAGGAAACCTTTCGTCCAGCCCGGGATCGCCGCCTTCACGGTGAATCCCGCAACGGGGTCTACGGCCCGCCAGGCTTCCCGGATGAGCTTGGCTGACGCTCGTTGTTGATCAGAAATTTTCTTGGTGTGGCCAGGAGACCCAACATGCAGACCATCGTCGAACCCAGCCTTCCCGTATCACGCCGCACGGCGGCTTTCTTTCAGCTGTGCAAGCCCCAGGTCAACTGCCTCATCGTGTTTACGGCGATGATCGGAATGCTCCTGGCGACGCCCCGCTTCCCGCCACTGCTGCACTTCGTCGTCGCGTCGATCGGGATTGCACTGGTCGCCCTCGCGGCGGCAGCGCTCAACTGCCTGGTCGAGCGCACCATCGACGCGCGAATGGCACGCACCAGCTGGCGGGCCACTGCCCGCGGCGACATTTCTGTGCTCGAAACAGTCACCTTGGCCACGCTGCTTGGCTCCACGGGGCTCTGGCTGCTCCATGCCTTCATCAATGACCTGACGATGTGGCTGACGCTGGGCACGTTCGTCGGCTACACGATCATCTACACGCTGATCCTGAAGCCGGCGACGCCGATGAACATCGTCATCGGCGGAGCCTCCGGCGCCATGCCCCCGGTGCTCGGATGGGCAGCGATGACGGGGCAGGTGTCGGCGGAGCCGCTGGTCATGTTCCTGATCATCTTCCTGTGGACGCCGCCACATTTCTGGGCGCTGGCCTGCTACCGGCGCGACGACTATGCCTGCTCGGGACTGCCGATGCTTCCCGTCACGCACGGTGTCGCCTTCACCTGCCGGCACATCCTGATGTACACGGCGATGCTCGCCGTGGCCAGCCTGATTCCGGTCGTGCTCGGAATGGCGAACTGGCTTTATCTGGCGGCGATCAGCGTTCTCGACCTGATCTTCCTCGGCTACGCCATAGCACTCGTGCGCAGCTACAGCGATGCCCTCGCCCGTCGCTGCTTTCGCTACTCGATCCTCTACCTGACCTTGCTGTTCGCGGCCCTGTTTGCCGACCGCCTAATCATGTCCTGAAGCGCCGAGCAGGTGCATCCCCGTCATTGGCAGTGGCTTTTCGCCGTCGCTCCTGCAATTGCGGGGGAGCAACGCTCCTTGGACTCGGCATCTCCCGGCGCCCGGCAGCAAAAGCCTGGCCGCCTTCATCGCATCCGCCTTGCGGCCCGACTGAAAACGGGTCCAAAATGGCGGTCGACCGCGGCAGGGTTGAAAGCGCGCCGGGCGCGAGGCGGAACAATTCGCTTCGGGGGAGCGCCGATTCAGGCATGTCGCGGAATGTCGGGATCGCAACAAGTCGACGCTTCGCTGGAACACGGACAGGAACGAGACCATGAAACCAAACATCGACGGCAGCGAGTTCGGCTCGATCACCATCGCCGGGCGGCGGATCGACAATGACGTGATGATCGGTCTCGACGGCGCGGTCAGCAAGCGCCAGAAAAAACTGTCCAAGGCTGTCTATGGAACCTCGCACGTCATCTCGCTGGCGGAAGCTGAGGTCATCTTCGACAAGGACGCCAAACGGCTGATCATCGGCGCCGGCCACAACGGGATGGTCGGGCTCTCGGACGAGGCGGCGGACTACTTCGCGAAAAGAAAGGTCAAGGTCGAACTGGCCCGCACCCCGGAAGCGATCCAGCGCTGGAACAGGGCGAGCGGCAAGGTGATCGCGCTGTTTCACGTGACCTGCTGAGGGCGCGAGCCGATCCGCCATGTTCGCATACCCCGGACAGGAAGAGATGCTGCGCGACATCGAGCGCGAGGTCGCCTACACCCGGCACGAAATCGGCAGGGACGCCTTCGCCCCGCGCGTCATGGCCGCCATGGCAGCGGTGCCGCGCGAGGAGTTCGTTCCCGAATCCGGCCGCCACCGTGCCTTCGCCAATGGCCCCCTGCCGATCGGCCACGGCCAGACCATTTCCCAGCCTTACATCGTGGCGCTGATGACCGATCTGCTGGCGCCGCGTCGGCAGGACAGCGTCCTCGAAATTGGCACCGGCTCCGGCTATCAGGCCGCCGTGCTGGCGCAACTGGTGCGCCAGGTTCACAGCGTCGAGATCATCGCGGCACTGGCGACGGCAGCTGGGCAGCGGCTGGGCCGCCTCGGCTACGACAACGTCTCCGTCCGGCACGCGGATGGCTACCACGGCTGGCCGGAGCATGCCCCGTACGACGGGATCATAGTCACCGCCGCGGCGCCGCGGGTGCCGCCGCCGCTGGTCGAACAATTGAAGCCGGGAGCGCGACTGGTGATTCCGGTCGGCCTGCCCGGCAGCGTTCAGGAACTGCAGGTCGTCGAGAAACACGCCGACGGCGCCATCGCAACCCGCAACATCCTGCTCGTCGCCTTCGTGCCGCTGACGCGCGCGCCCGCGGCCAGCGCGCAAGGCTGATCGCCGGCGCAGCCGCGCGAGCGGCGGATCAGCCTGAAAACCTTGTTTGACGCAGATTTAGCAGATAAACACAGATTGAATACAATGACTTGGCAACAGACTGTCGCTTACCCACTGGGTAAATGCCCAGCGTCCCTGCAAGCATGGTCTTGACCTGCGGCAATCTGCGTCATCTGCGTCTCAACTACTATTTTCAGGATCAGTCTTCCCGGGGAAACTGCCACGCCGCCACGCCGTAGATGACCACGGCCAGCAGCAGCACCGCCGCCTGGCCGAAGTGGATGGCGAGCAGGGTCGCCAGCAGGGTCGCCACCACCGAGGCGAAGCCGTTGATCCCCCAGGCCCACGGCACCAGCCCCTCGGCGCGACTGGCGACCGCGGCCAGCCCGAGGGGGAACGGCATGCCGAGGCAGAACGCCAGCGGTGCGATCAGCGCGATCGTCAGCAGGATCTTCCAGCCCGGCGCCAGCCCCATCAATTCGCCGAGCAACGGCGGCAGCAGGAGCACATAGAGCAACCCGAGGGCCGCAATGACGGCGAATGGCCAGCGCGCGCCAGACCGCAACCGCCTCGAGAAGCGCGCCCCGAGCCCGGCGCAGACGAGAAATGTGGCCAGCACCACCACCGCGGCATGAAGCGGGTGGCTGAGGAAAAGCGAGAAGCGTTGCAGGAACGGAATCTCGATCGCCATGAAGCCCAGCCCGAGGGCAAAAAAATACAACGCCACGCGCCGGCGCAGCGCGGGTCGCGCCGCCGCGAAGACCTGGCGCGTCCCGGCCAGCGCCAGCGGCAGCAGGATCAGCACCAGGCTCGCCACCACTGCCTGCAGCAGCGCCATGACCAGGATCGGGTAGCCCCAGTCGAGCGGCGGTAACCCGCCGCGAGCGCGCACCGTCGCCAGTTCGGGCAGGGTCCGCCACTTGAAGAAATGGAAGAAATACGGCCGGTCATCGTCGACCGGCGCGACGTCGAACTTGTAGCGATCGAGAAAGTCCTGGCGGTCGGGGCCGAGCAGCGCCTGCGTAGCGGCGAAAAAGTCGTCGCGCTCCAGGATGTTGAAGACGTTGGCGCTGGGGGCAACGATGCCCGGCAGATAGACGGTGTCGAACGAGCGCTGGCGCGAAAACTCCGCGATGGCCGCGACGTCGGCGGCAGAGAACTCGCCGTTCCTGACCAGCAGGGTCACCGTGTTCCAGCCCCGGATCAGCGCCAGCGCCCGCCCCGGCGTGGGGACGCCGCGCCGTTCCAGCGCGGCGATGGCGGTGGCGAAGAGGCGCAGGCTGTCGCGCGGCGGCAACGCCACCCAGCGCGTGACCGCCAGCAGACCGCCGGGGGCCAGCCGCGCCAGATACGCCTGCAGCGCCTCGACGGTGTATAGATGGCTTTCGCTCAGCGCGCCGAGTCCCGCCGCGCTGCTGGCGAAAGCATCGAGCAGCGCGACCTGGATCAGGTCGTAATCCTCCCGGCTGGCGGCGACGAAGCCGCGCGCTTCGGCGACATGCAGGCGCACGCCGGGCGCGTCGTAGGGGCGACCCGAGAAAGCGGCAAGATCATTCTGCACCAGCGCCACGACTTGCGCGTCGAGTTCGACGGCATCGATCCGCCGGGCGCCATGGATCAGCGCCTGCAGCACGTCGCTGCCGGCGCCGGCGCCTAGCACCAGCACGCGCGGGTGGTCGAGCAGACGATAAGGCAGGGCCGCCGTGGTGTCGCCCAGGTAGGCGAGCGGCGCCAGGTCGCCGTCGTACTGCGTCAGCGCGCCGGCCGCCTGGCCGTCGATGAACAGCCCCAGTTGCGGCGGCGGTCCGGCGGCGGCATTGAGGCTGAGCCCCGGCGCATGATGCAGCGGCGCCAGCGGGCTGTCGACCACCGTCACGACCCCGAGCGGACTGAAGCGCTGCGCTACGATGCGGGCATCCTTGACGCGCAGGGCCTGGCGTAGATCCTTGTAGTCGGAGGGAACAAGCTCCAGCGCCGACGCCGGCAGCAACCACGGGACGGCGAGCGCGGCGAGCGCGAAGACGATGGCGGGACGCCGCGCCTCCGGCCATGCGGCCAGCGCCGCCGCGGCAAAGCCGAGGGCGAGAATGACCCGCAGCGCGTCGGCGGGATGCAGCACGAACAGGATCGCCAGCAGGCCCACGCTGCCCAGTCCGGCGCCGGCGATGTCGGCACCATACAGGCGGGCAACGTCGCTGCCGAAGGCGGCATAGGCGAGACACAACGCCGTTGCCGCACAGAAGAAGGGTATGAACAGCAACGCGTAGATCGCTCCCAGACCGAGCAACTGCGCGGGGTTCCAGGCGATCTCGAGAACATTGAACGGGACGTGCTCGGCGGCCGCGAAGCAGGCGACCGCAGCCACGGCAAAGCCGGCAGCAGCAAGCGAGAAGCTGTGCGGATATAGCGCCAGCAACCGGCGCCGGGCCAGGGTGACGAAGGTGCCGGCGGCGCCGATGCCGAGCAGGGCGACGCTGATGGCGAGGTAGGCGAAATGGTGCCACTGGATGATGGCGAAGAGCCGCAGGAGCAATACCTCGTAAGCCAGCGCGGCGGCCGAGATGACGGCGACGGCAACGAGCGGCGGACGCCGGTACATTGCTTGGCAAGGATCAGTCGTGGCCGCCGGTGAGCGGAACAAAACGCACCGCCATCAACTGCCGCGTCGTCAGCGCGCCGTCGGCGCGCTTCTCGACCAGCATCAACTGCTGGGTCTGGAAGGCGGCGCCGATCGGGATGACCATGCGGCCGCCGCGCTTCAACTGCTGCACGAGGGGCGGCGGTACGTGGCTGGCCGCGGCGGTCACGACGATGGCGTCGAATGGCCCGCGCTCCGGCCAGCCGTGGTAACCGTCGCCGACCCGCGTCGCCACCCCGGCGTAGCCGAGTCGTTGCAGCCGCTCCCCTGCTTCCCTGGCCAGCGGCTCGACGATCTCGATCGACGCCACGCTGGCGCCAAGCTCGGCCAGGACCGCCGCCTGATAGCCCGAGCCGGTGCCGATCTCCAGCACCGTGTCGCCGGCGCCGACTTTCAGCAAGTCGGTCATCGCGGCGACAATGTAGGGTTGTGAAATGGTCTGGCCATGGCCGATTGACAGCGGCCGGTTGTCGTAGGCACTGGCCCGCGACAGGAGCGGGACGAACTCGTGGCGCGGCACGCGACCGAGGGCGGCGAGAACGCGCGGGTCGATGCTGCCTTTCCCGGTTCCGCCGTCGAATGCGCGCGCCATCGCCGCTACCTCGTCCACCATCGCTTGGCGTTCCCGCGCCATGTCCTGCGCCCGTGTCGTCCCGGCGAACAGCGCAGCGGCCACGCCGAGCACGATGATTCGCGTAATGCACCAAGCTGTTCTCGACATTGCGACTCCATTCCCTGTAACACGCAACGCCGGGAGCCAGCGCGCAAAGGCAGCGGACTCCCGACAGGCCTTCATGATGGACCCGCTGAACGTTCAACGAAAGCCGTGGCCCGGAAATGATGATAATCTCTTCGCACGATCCGGAATATGGCGACAAGAGTACCCTCTGGCATGATCGAACGCCTTGGCACGGCCAAATCCCCGACGCCGATGACACGCGCCGAGTTCCTGCGTATCTCGGCCGGCGCGATCGCCGCCTGCGCCCTCGGCGGGCGCGCGCTGCAGTCGATCGCATCGCCGGCGATGCCGACGCGGGCGATTCCTTCCACCGGCGAGCCGCTGCCGGTCATCGGTCTCGGCACCTATCAGGGGTTCGACGTCGCCCCCGGTTCCGCTGCCTACGCGCAACTGCCGGAGGTGCTGCGCGCCTTGTTCGCGGGCGGTGGTTCGGTGATCGACAGTTCGCCGATGTACGGGCGCGCCGAGGCCACGACCGGCGAATTGCTCGCCGCTGCCGGCATTCGCTCGAGGGCATTCCTTGCCACCAAGGTGTGGACCCGGGGCCGCGCCGATGGGCGGCGCCAGATCGAGGAATCGCTGCGCCTGCTGCGCGCCGACCCGGTCGACCTGCTGCAGGTGCATAACCTCCTCGACTGGCGGACACACCTGCCGACGCTGCGCGAACTGAAGGCAGCCGGGCGCATCCGCTACATCGGCATCACGCATTACAGCGCCGGCGCCTATGACGAACTGGCGGCGGTGATGCGTGCTGAGCGCTTCGACTTCCTGCAGATCAACTACTCGCTCGACGAGCGCGAGGCCGAGCGGAATATCTTGCCGCTGGCCGCGGAGCGCGGCATGGCGGTGCTGATCAATCGTCCTTTCGGCGGCGGCGGGCTGCTGCGTCGCCTGCGTGACCGCCCCCTGCCCGGCTGGGCGACCGACATCGGCGCCGCCACTTGGGCGCAACTGTTGCTCAAGTTCGTTCTGAGCCAGCCGGCGGTGACCTGCGCCATCCCCGGCACCGCAAGACCCGAACACATGGCCGACAACGCCCGCGGCGGCGTCGGGCCGATTCCCGACCCCGGCTTCTGGCGCAGTCATCCGCTCGCTCCATAAGGCGGCGAAAGAAGACGAGATGCCGGTCCACTCGCCCGTTTCGCGCCGGAAACTTCTCAAGGCCGGGCTCCTGTCCGCTGCAGCGACGCTCGCCCCGCCCACGCTGCTGGCACAGACGGAACTGCTGACCCGGCCGGTGCCGTCGACCGGAGTCCGCCTGCCGGTGGTCGGCATCGGCACCAACCGCTTCCGGACCGGGGAACCGGCGTGGAACGCACGCCTGCGCGAGACGCTGGCGACATTCGCCCGCCTCGGCGGCAAAGTCGTCGATACCGCGCCTGCCTACGGCGATTCGGAGCGCACGATCGGCCTCATCCTCGGCGAAACCGGCCTGCGCGATCGGCTCTTTCTCGCGACCAAGGTCGATCGCGACGGCATCGAAGAGGGTCGCCAGCGGCTCGAGGCGTCCTTCGCGGCGCTCGGCACCCGGCGCGTCGATCTCGTCCAGCTGCACAACCTGCGGGGAGCGGCGACACTGCTGCCCACGCTGCGCGAGGAGAAGGCGGCGGGGCGCATCGGCCATATCGGCATCACCAGTTCGAGCGCCAGCCAGTACCCCGAAATGGAGGCGATCATGCGTCGCGAGGCGCTGGATTTCATCCAGGTGGACTACGCGGTCGGCAACCGTGGCGCCGAAGCGCGGCTGCTGCCGCTGGCCGCCGATCGCGGCATGGCAGTACTGGTCAACCTGCCGTTCGGCCGCGGGACGCAGTTTCGCGCTGTCGGCAGCCGGCCGCTGCCAGCCTGGGCGGCAGAGATCGACTGCGACTCGTGGGCGCAGGTCTTCCTCAAGTTCGTGCTGGGGAACCCGGCGGTGACCTGCGCGATTCCCGGCAGCACGCAGTCCGCCCACGTCGAGGACAACCTCGGGGCCGCCCGCGGCAGGTTGCCGGATGCGGCGATGCGGCAGGCCATCGCGCGCTATTTCGACGCGGTCGCGGACAACTGAGGCGTGCTCGCCAGCCTTTTCGCCAGGATTGTTCCGGTGCGTACCGGCGAGACGGTGCCGATGTTCCTCGCCACGGCCTACGGCTTCTGCATCCTCTTCGCCTTCTATTTGTTGCGTCCCGTTCGCGACGAGATCGGCGCCGCCGACCGCGGCAACCTGCAACTGCTGTGGAGCGCCGTGTTCGTCGTCATGCTGCTGGCCGTGCCGCTCTATTCGCTCGCCGTGGCCCGCCTGCGCCGGGGTGTCTTCATACCGCTGGCCAATCGCTTCTTTGCGCTCAACCTGGTTGCCTTCTACGCCGCGCTGGTTCTCCTGCCCGAATCGGCGCGCACCTGGATCGACCGCGTCTTCTATGTCTGGCTCAGCGTCTTCGCGCTGTTCGTCGTTGCCGTGTTCTGGAGCCTGGTCGTCGACGTGTTTCGCGACGGTCAGGGAAAGCGCCTGTTCGGTTTCATCTCGGTCGGCTCGTCGCTGGGGGGAATCGCCGGCTCGGCGACCACGGCGCTGCTCGCGGCCCACGTTCCGGTGTTCCTGCTCCTGCTTCTGGCAGTGGTGCCCCTCGAAGCCGCGTGCTGGCTCGCACGTGCGGTCGCGCGTCGCGCCGACGATGCCTGCGCACCGCTGAACCGGGAACCCGCGGCGCCGATCGGCGGCAGCGCCTGGAGCGGGATCGCTCCGGTATTCCGCTCGCCACAACTGCGCAATATCGCGTTGTGGATCATGCTGATGACGTTCGCCTCGACGATCCTCTACTTCGTCCAGTCGCACCTGGTGGGCGAGGCGATCAGCGATCGCGCGCTGCGCCGGGCCTTTCTGGCGCGCATCGATCTGGCGGTCAATGCCGTCACCATCATCACCCAGACGTTGCTCACCGCCCGCATCGTCCACCGCTTGGGTGTCGCGGCAACGCTGTCGCTGTTGCCGGCGGCGGCGGCAGTCGGGTTTGCCGCGCTGGGTTCAGCCCCGGCGGCGCACGCGCTGACCGTCCTGCTCGTTGTCCGGGTCCTCTACGACAGCAGCCGCCACGCGCTGGCCAAGCCGGCCCGCGAGGTGCTGTTCACCCACGTCGACCGCGAGCAACGCTACAAGTCCAAAGCCTTCATCGATGCCGCCGTGTACCGTGGCGGCGACCTCCTCTCTGGCTGGATCTACGCCGCTCTTGCCGCATTGGGGATGAGCGTCGGGGCGATTGCCCTGGCCGCCGCCCCGGTCGCGATGTTCTGGACGCTGCTGGGGCGCAGCTTGCGCTGGGAGGATCACGGAACAAGCCCACCGGAGTAGCTGCCGCAAGTGTCCGATGTTCCCCTGATTCTTTTTGGCGCCTTCGACCGGCACAACTTCGGCGACCTTCTGCTGGCCGAGATTTCCGCGGTGGTCCTTCGGCAGCGTCCGCTGGTCTTTGCCGGGCTTGCGCAACGCGATCTGAGCGCGTTCGGTGGACGAAAGGTGCGCTCCATTGCCGAAGTCGCCCGGGAATGGGGCGGGCAGCCCGCCGATGTGGTGCAGACGGGGGGCGAAGTACTTACCTGTTCGCTTTACGAGGCGGCGGTCATGCTGCTTTCGCCGGAGGCAGCGATCCGGGCGGTCGCCTGCCAGGGCAAAGATCCGGCAGCGCGCCAGGCCTGGTCCGAAGAACTTCTGGGCCTGCGCCAGCAGGTCGCCTACCTCGTCCCCCGCTCGCTGTTCCGCCACCCCCGGCGGTTTCAATACTTCGGGATCGGCGGAACCGGTCTGGCGACGTTGCCGGGATCGATGATGCAAGAGGTCCTGGGGAGTCTGCGACACGCCGACCAGGTCTGGGTCCGCGATCGAGTGACGCAGGTTCAACTGGAACAGGCGCGCATTCGAACCTTTCTGGCGCCCGATCCGGCGGCGGCGACCGCGCGGGTTTGCGGATCGCGCATTGCCCGCCACCGCGTCAGTGGCGAGCCCGCTGCCACAGCCGCGCGCTTTCCCCGCGGATATCTTGCGGCGCAGTTCAGCGCGGAATTTGGCGATGACGCCACCCTCCGTGAAATCGGAAGCCAACTGCGGCAGTTGCAAAGAGAAACCAGCCTGGGGATTGTTCTGTTCCGTGCCGGCGCGGCTCCCTGGCACGATGATCTGGACGTCTATCGGCGGCTGCTTGCCGTGAATGCCGATGTCGATCACGCGCTGTTCCGGTCGCTCGATCTATGGGATATCTGTGCCTTGCTCGCCAATGCCACGGCCTACTGTGGTTCCAGCCTGCACGGGCGAATCGTCGCCGAGGCCTGCGGTCGTCCGGCCGCCAACCTGGTTCGCGCTGCAGGGCAACTCACGAAACAAGCGGCCTATGCCCTGAGCTGGGGGTACGGCTCCCAGCGGACCATCCTCGCGCCAGCCGATCTGGCAATCGGGATCACTCGTGTTCTGCAAGAGAAAACACCCGCGTTCGACGCCCACGTCGCGGACCTGGCCGACCTGACAATGGCTGCCTTCTCCCGGGCGCAGCTTGCACGGGAGTCTTGACCGCCGGCCTTCATCGGTACCGCATTCCGGCTTCGGAAACCCGGCCGCATCTTGCATAGTCTCGCCGGGAGCCGGCGATCAGATCACCCGGAAGTTGCGGAACTGCCATGGATCATCGCGGTCGATGTCCTGCGGAAACAGATGGGCCCGTCCGTGAAGTGGCGTCCAGTCGGAATAGACGCCGACCACCTCACCGAGATAGGGCCGACAGAGACCACTCAACACGTCGAAGGGCATCTCATCGGGTTCGACGACACCCCGTGCCGGGTTTCCGAGAGCCCAGACCACCCCGGCCATCACGCCCGCGGTCACCTGCAACACGGTCGCCGAGTTGTACGGCGCCAGTTTTCGTGCCTGCGCTGTCGACAGCCGTGAGCCGAACCAGTAGGCGCACTTCGAATGCCCCATCAGCAGGACGCCGAGTTCGTCGATGCCGGACGTGATTTCCTCGCCGAGGATGCGCTTGTTCGGTTGCGCAGCCCATTCGCGTCCGGCAAGTTCATCGATCGAGAGCACCGCGTCGTCGCAGGGATGGTATGCGTAATGCACCGTCGGCCGGTATTCCGGCGCCCGCCCGCCGCCAACGGTCAGGTAATCGGCCAGCGAGATGGCCTCGCCGTGCGAAATCAGGAATGCGTGCAGCGGCCCGGCCAGCGGCGTCCAGGTACGTACACGCGTTGCCGCCCCGGGGCGACCGAGATAGATCGCCGCCTCGCAGCCGAAACCGTGGCACCGGCCATCGGGCGGCATTTGCTTCTCGTGGCTGCCCCAGCCCAGTTCAGCCGGCTGGCAGGCCTCGCCTATGCAGCCATCGACCGACCAGGTATTGACGAATTCGCCCGGGCGTTTGCGCGGCTCTCCAGTCTGCCAGTCGCGCTCGGCGACGTGGATCACCTTGATCGCAAGCGCCTGCGCGAGTCGCGCCCAACCTTGCCGGTCGCCCGGCACGACCTCGCGCATGCCGCAATCACGCGCGAGGTCGAGCAGCGCCTGCTTGACGAAATGCGAGACCCAGCCCGGGTTCGCGCCGTGCGTCAGCACCGCCGTCGGTCCCCCCGGGACATTCAGCGCCTTGGCCTCCTCGCGCAGGGCATAGTTCGAGCGCGCCGAGGGCGTCAGTGTCGGGTCGGTGTAGCCACCTTCCCAAGGCTCGATGCTCGCGTCAAGATAAAGGGCGCCAAGGTCGCGGCAGAGTTCGATCAGGGCCACGCTCGACACATTCACCGCCAGATTGAGTACGAAATCGCCGCGGCCGACAAGCGGCGCCACGATCTCCCGGTAGTTCGCGCGCGTCAGCGGGAGAATCCGATGGTCCACCCCGTAGGCCGTCGCCTCCTCGATACCGCAGGCATCGGCGGTAATGATCGTCACCTGTCCCGGGCGCAGGGTGAGGTGGCGGAACAGCAAGGGCAATACCCCCTGCGCGACGACGCCAAAACCGATCATGAGCAGTCGCCCGGCGAAAGGAGCAGGTTCGAGAGAATTGTCCATTGCGTACTGTCAGAAAGCGGAAGCAGGAGAACCGCCGCATCGCTGCAAGACGACCCGCGATCCGCCACGGACACTTGATTGAGCCCGAGGCGTGGCAGAGTCTCGGCAGGCTTTTTTACCACATCGTTCGCCAGCCCGCTGTCAAAAAGGTGACGGACCCGGTCAACTTGGCGAGATTATCCAACAATCACGCACCGGCAAGACGGAAATCCTTATGGTTCGAGTCCCAACTTCGACAACTGAAAATCCTGGCATGAAGGTCCTGGGGCGCCTGTACCCCTTGGCCGCGTTTCTCTGTGGATTCGTCTGGGACGCACTGACCATCGGCCAGCGGGTTCGGGTCTCCGACCTCTGGCGTCTTGGCGCCTTCCTGGTCGGGGCAGGTCTCCTCGTCCTCTGGCTGGCTTTCCGCGAGTCAAGGGAACTGGCCGAGCCGGCAGCCGAAACGGGATTGCGCGGGCGCTTTGCCGGGATGGCTTGGCAAGCGCCCTACCTGTTGCTGCAGTTCTTCTTCGGTGGCATTTTCTCGGCGCTTTTCATCCTCTACTTCAAGAGTTCCGGTCACCTTGGCACGTGGCTGACGGCGACCGTCCTTGGCGCGCTGCTGGTTGGCAACGAGTTCGCGGGAAGGCGCTACGGCCAGTATTTCACCCTGATCTGGGCATTGTTTGCGCTGAATGCGATCCTGTTCTTCAATTTCGCGCTGCCCCATGCCGTGGGCAGCCTGAATTCCTGGTGGTTCTACGCGTCGACCGCATCCGGCATCCTGCTGACCCAGTTCCTGTGGTGGCTTTCCTCCGGGCGGCCCGGGCGCATACTTCCCGCGTGGGCGGTAGCGGGGACGCTCCTGCTTGCATGGTCATTCGACATGATCGCTCCCGTTCCGCTGGTCAAACAGGATCTGGCTGTCGGGCACGAATTCGTCCAGGACGGCACGCGCTTTGCGTTGAAGGTTGAACCGGCACCCTCCTGGCAATTCTGGCGTGATCAGGCCGCCACCGTTCATGTGCCAGACGGCGGGAGGCTTTACGGTTTGTCCGCGGTATTCGCCCCGCTGGGCATTGCTGCAGCGATGGAGCATCGCTGGGAAGTGCGTGATGCCGACGGCTGGCGGCTGGTCTATCGCAATCGATTTCAGAGCACCGGCGGGCGGGAACATGGCTTCCGGGGCTATTCCTGGGTGCTGAACCCGCAGCCTGGAGAGTGGCGACTCGTCGTCGCGACACAGGACGGTCGAACGATCGGAATCTTTTCCTTCACCGTGGAACGAGGTGCGCCAACGCTCGCAACACTGCGGGTGCGAGAATTCTGATGGTCGCCGGCAACGCGATCATCCTTGGCAAAACCCGCCCGCATCTTCGCGATCCCGGCGTGTAGTCCCGCCTGCCGCTGGCACGCTTCCGCTTCAATGCGGTATCGGGAACCCGGTCGGCCGAATGGCCCGATCTGCACGCAAGAGCTGCCTGGCTACCGTGTCCCGTCCAGCCGGGGCGTGACGCGGGCTGCTGCCCTCACATCTCTCCCGGCCGCGTGATCGAAAGCAACTCGGCGCCCCGCGGCCCCAGCGAGCGCCAGTCGGTCAGCGGCCGCAGCACCGCCAGCGCGGCCGTCGGCAGCAACTTGCCGTCATCCGGCTGCATGATCTGCCCCTGCGTCAGAAAGTCGACCAGTTCCTCGAGGCCCGGGTTGTGCCCGACCAGCAGCACCTGCCGCGCATCCGCCGCATGGTCGGCAAGACAGGCCAGCATCTCTGCGATCGACCCTCCGTAGATACGCTCGTCGAAGTTGATACCGCGCTCCGCGATCCCCAGCGTCCGGCATACCGACTCAGCGGTTTCGCGCGCCCGCCGCGCCGGAGAACTGATGACCTGATCGGGCATCATTCCCTGGTCCTTCATCCACGTGCCAACCTTCCGTGCCGCAGTTCGGCCACGTTCGGCCAGCGGCCGCTCGAAATCCGGCTGGCCGGCACTCCAGTCGGACTTCCCATGACGAAGAATGAACAATCTGAGTGTCGCTTCAACCATTTGCCTGAGCCTCCTTCAGCAGAGCGCCAATACGCCACATTTACGCCACGACGATGCGGGGACGCCGCCCCGCCGCGACCGGGTCTTCGTGTCGGGTATGTTAGCAGCGCCATTGCGCGCACGCCAGAACGGCGCCTGAGTACGAGCAGAGCCCTTGCCGGTCCCGTCCAGGTGGGCACGGTGATGGCGAAAGCGATGCTCGGAAATGCGCGGCAGCCGGCGCTCTCAGACCAGCCGCCCGGAATCGATCCGCAGGATGCGCCGGCAGCGGGCGGCGATCGCTTCGTCGTGGGTGACCAGCACCAGCGTCGTTCCCTCCCTGGCGTTGAGGTCGAACATCATGTCGATGACCTGCTGGCCGGTCGCCGCGTCGAGGTTGCCGGTCGGCTCGTCGGCGAGCACCAGACGCGGGCCGGGGGCGAAGGCGCGGGCCAGCGCGACGCGCTGCTGCTCGCCGCCGGACAGGTGCTTCGGATAATGCTTCAGCCGGTGTTCGAGGCCGACGCGCACCAGCCAGTCACGGGCGGTTGCGGTCGACCTTCTCGAACCGGCCAATTCCAGCGGCAGCATGACGTTTTCCAGCGCGTTCAACGACGGCAGCAACTGGAACGACTGGAAGACGAAGCCGAGCAGCTTGCCGCGCTGGCGGGCGCGTTCGTCTTCGTCGAGGCCAGCCAGCGAAACGCCGTCGAGACGGATTTCGCCGGATGTGGGAAGATCGAGCCCGGCCAGCAGCCCGAGCAGCGTTGACTTGCCCGAACCCGATGCGCCAACGATGGCCACCGTTTCCCCGGACATGACCGAAAACGAAATATCCTGCAAAATCGTCAGCGGCTCGCCGCCGTTATCGACGGTCTTGCCCAGCCCCGACACTTCAACCACCGGTTTTTCGATCATGCGGACTGCCCTGCTCCTGTTCACCCTGCTCTTTTCCGCCACGCCGGCGCTGGCCGCGCGAACCATCCTGATCTTCGGCGACTCGCTTTCCGCCGGCTACGGCATCCGTCCCGAACAGGCCTGGCCGTCGTTGCTGGAAAAACGCCTGAGCGAAAAGCGCCTCGATTATAGCGTCGCCAATGTCTCGATTTCCGGAGAGACCACCGCCGGCGGGCGCGCGCGCCTGCCGGAAGCCCTGCAGCGCCACAAGCCGGCCGTCGTCGTCATCGCCCTTGGCGCCAACGACGGCCTGCGCGGCCTGCCGCTCGCCCAGATGCGCGACAACCTCGCCGCCATGGTCGATGCCGCCCAGGCAACCGGGGCGCGCACGCTGCTCGTCGGCATGCACCTGCCGCCCAACTACGGTCCCTACGCCGGCGAATTCGCCAAGAGCTTCACCGACACCGCCAGGCGCAAGAAGACCCCGGTCCTGGATTTCCTGCTGGCGCCGATTGCCACCAACCCGGCCTATTTCCTCGCCGACGGCATTCATCCGACGCCCGAGGCGCAGCCGTTGATCCTCGATCACGTATGGCCCGGGCTGCAGCCGCTGCTGAAATAGGTCATGACCGCCGACCGCTCCCCCCTCGCCGATCTTGGCGGCTTCGACGAAATCATCGACGTCCGCTCCCCCGCCGAATTTGCCGAAGACCACATTCCCGGCGCGATCAACTGCCCGGTCCTCGACGACGCGCAGCGCGCCGAGGTCGGCACGCTCTACAAGCAGGTCTCCCCGTTCGAGGCGAGAAAGATTGGCGCCGCGCTGGTTTCCGAGAATATCGGCCGCCATTTGCGCGAGCGCTTTCTCGGCAAGACGCGGGACTGGAAGCCGCTGATCTATTGCTGGCGTGGCGGCAACCGCAGCGGCTCGATGACCACGGTCTTCCGCGCCATCGGCTGGAAGGCCAGCCAGCTCGAAGGGGGTTACAGGACCTGGCGCGCCCACGTGGTCGCACAACTCGAGCGCCTGCCGCAGGCTTTCACCTTTCAGGTCGTCTGCGGCCCCACCGGCAGCGGCAAGACGCGCATCCTGCAGGCGCTCGCCGCCCGCGGCGAACAGGTGCTTGACCTGGAAACCCTGGCCAGCCACAAGGGTTCGGTTCTCGGGGTGCTGCCCGGGCAGCCGCAACCGAGCCAGAAGCGGTTCGAAACGCTGCTCCTGCGCGAACTGCAGCGCTTCGATCCGGCACGGCCGGTGTTCGTCGAGGCGGAAAGCCGCAAGATTGGCCGCCTGCACGTGCCGGACGCCCTCATCGAGCGCATCCGCGAGGGCGAATGCGTCACCATCGAGGCGACGCTCGCGGCCCGCGTCGCCTTCCTGCTCGCCGACTACGACTATTTCCTGACCATGTCCGGCCTGCTCAACGAACGCCTCGCCATGCTCGGGAGCCTGCACAGCGCCGAAACGATGAAGCGCTGGCGGGGGATGATCGCGTTAGCCGACTGGCCGGCGCTTGTTCGGGAATTGCTGGAGCAGCATTACGACCCGCTCTATCGCCGCTCGCAGGCCCGCAACTTCAGCGGGTACGGCGCCCTGAACGACGCACCGGCGGGGGGTCATCCCGCCAGCTTTGCGACCGATGATCTCTCGGCAATCGGCATCGCCGCCATCGCCGCACGCATCATTCATTCGCGGACGGCGCAGATCGCCTGACGCAGCGCCGGTTTCGGGCTGTCGCTATAACCCTCCGCGAAGGCGATCTCGCGCAGGCCGCCTGCCTTGGCGACGGCACGCAGTTCGCCGGAGCGCAGCAGGAATTCCGGATTGGCAGGCTTGCCGTAGGCTTCGTTGCCGACCATGAAGGTCTCGTAGATCAGGACGCCGCCACCGTCGAGCAAGGCACAGACATCCGCCAGCCGTGGCCGCCACAGGTAATTGGTGACGACGATGCCGGCGAAGCGCTCGCCGGCCAGCGGCCAGTCGCTGCCTTCGAGGTCGAACTGCAGCGTGGTGATTCCGGGCACGCCTTGCAGCCCGGAAAGTGCCGCGAAATCGCGGTCGACCGCAACCACCGCGTAGCCCGCCGTCGCGAACAGGCGGGCGTGGCGACCATTGCCGCAGGCAAGGTCGAGCACTCGCCCGCCGGCGGGCACCAGCGGCAGGTGGTGCACGACCCAGGGCGACGGGGCTATCATGGCGGCGTGTTGATCCGGGGAGAGAGTCATGGTGGAAGTCGTCGTAGCCGAGAACGGTCATGGAAGATACCAGCAGGAAGTCATCATTGGCGAGCACCGGTTGCTGGCCGATGAGCCGGTCAGCATCGGCGGCGCGGATGCCGGGCCGGCGCCGCTCGAATTCGTGATGGCCGGCCTCGGTGCCTGCACTTCGATGACCCTGCGCATGTATGCCGAACGCAAGGGCATCCCGCTGTCCCGGATCAGCGTCCGCCTGAGCCACGACAAGGTGAAAGTCGCCGGCATTTCCCGGGAACGCATCGTCCGCAGGATCACGCTGGAAGGCGATCTGACCGGCGCGCAGCGCGAGCGGCTGCTGGAAATCGCCAACAAGTGCCCGGTGCACAAGGCGCTGGAACAACCCTTGGTGATCGACTCGGCGCTGGTCGATTAGGCGGCATCCCCTAGCCCGGCGATGGAAGCGGTCTTGACCGTGTGTTATCATGTTGCATTGCATCATAATCTCCCGACAAGAGGTCTTTCATGCTGGAACAGCACTACCTCACCACACTGTTCGAACCGGACGCGGTAGCCGTCATTGGCGCTTCCGACCGCGAAAATGCCGTCGGCAACGTCATTTTCAAGAACATCCTGGCGTCGGGCTTCAAGGGTCAGCTGTTCGCCATCAACCCGAAGCACGCGACCGTTCAGGGCCAGCAGACCTACAAGTCGATCGAGGAGATTGGCGCCCGCGTCGACATGGCGGTCATCGCCACCCGACCGCAGTCGATCCCGAAAATCATGGAGCAGTGCGGCCGCAGCGGGGTGCGCAACGTCATCATCGTCAGCTCGGGATTTGCCGAATCGGGCCACGTCGGCGCCGCACTCCAGCGCAAGGTTCTCGAGATTGCGCGCTCGTACAACGTCCGCATCCTCGGACCCAACTGCCTCGGCATCATCCGTCCCGACATCGGGCTCAATGCGACCTTCGCCAGCGTGACCGCCAGTCGCGGCAACCTGGCACTCGTTTCGCAATCCGGCGCCATTTGTTCGGCGGTGCTCGACTGGGCCAAGAGCAACCAGATCGGCTTTTCTTCGGTGATTTCACTGGGAATGACGGCCGACATCGAGTTCGGCGAAATCCTCGACTACCTGATCTACGACAACCGCACGCACTACATCCTGATGTACGTCGAGGGCATCCGCAACGCTCGCCGCTTCATGAGCGCATTACGCTCCGCCGCCCGGATAAAGCCGATCATCTTGCTAAAGGCAGGGCGCCACGAAGCCGGATCGATGGCGGCGTCCACGCACTCGGGAATGGCTGCGGTTTCCGATTCGGTCTTCGATGCCGCCGTGCGTCGCGCCGGCGTCGTCCGCGTCAGCAACATCGGTCAGCTTTTCTATGCCGCCAAGGCCTTGGCCTCGAAATTCCGCCCGCAGGGCAACCGCCTCGCGATCATCACCAATGGCGGCGGGCCGGGCGCGATGGCGGCCGACCGCGCCGGCGACCTTGGCATTCCGCTGGCCACCCTGTCCGACGAGACGATGGTCGCGCTCAACAAGATCCTTCCGCCCAACTGGTCGCACAACAATCCCGTTGACATCGCCGGCGATGCGACGCCGGAGCGCTATCGCCAGACAATTGAGCTGGTGACGGCAGATGCCGGTGTCGACAGTACGCTGGTCATGCTCTCGCCGCAGGCGATGACGGACCCGCTGGAAGTCGCCAAGGCCATCGTCGAGATCACCGACGAAACCAGCCGCTCGGTCATCTGCTGCTGGATGGGCGAGGATCAGGTTGCCAGTGGCCGCAAGGTCCTAGAGGAATCCGGCATCCCGGCCTTTCGCACGCCGGAAACCGCAGTCGAGCTGTTCTATCACATCTCCAAGTATTTCCGGAACCAGAAACTGCTCCTGCAGACGCCGGAGCCGACCCGCCAGGCTGACCGCCCCGAGGCCGAAGGCGCCAAGATGCTGATCGAGGCCCTGCTGTCCGAGCGCCGCAAGATCCTCTCCGAGATGGAATCGAAAGCGATCCTGCGTGCTTTCCGCGTGCCGGTCGCGCAAACCATGGTTGCCCGAACTGCCACCGAGGCGCTGCTGCTCGCCGAGCAGATCGGGTTCCCGGTCGCCATGAAGGTCGACTCGCCCGATCTGCAGCACAAGTCCGAAGTCGGCGGGGTGCGCCTCAACATCATGAATGCACCGGCCGTCCGCAATGCCTATCACGACATCATCGATACCGTGCAGAAGCGTCAGCCCAAGGCCAGGATCAACGGCGTTTCGATAGAACCGTTCCTGTCGCGTCCGCACGGCCGCGAGCTGATGATCGGCGTCTTCCGCGACCCCATCTTCGGCCCTGTGATCTCCTTCGGCGCCGGCGGATTCGATGTCGAGGTATTCAGCGACCGTTCGGTTGCGTTGCCACCGCTCAACAGGTTCCTGGCCAGGGATCTCATCGAGTCGACCCGCACCTCGCTGATTCTCGGCGAGTTCCACAACATGCCGCCGGTCGACCAGAAGGCATTGCGTGAGGTGCTGCTCTGCGTCTCGGAAATGGTCTGCGAACTGCCGTGGCTGATGGAACTCGACATCAACCCGCTGATCGTCGACGAGAAAGGCGCCATCGCCGCCGATGCGCGCATCGTCGTCGACCACATCTCCGAAGCCAGTGGTGACCGCTACGCGCACATGGCGATCTACCCCTATCCGGTCCACTTGACCCAGGAGTGGCAGATGAAGGACGGCACGGCGGTGACCATCCGCCCGATCCGGCCGGAAGATGCCGAGATGGAGCAGGAATTCGTCAAGGGCATGTCCGACGAATCGCGCTACTACCGCTTCATGGATACCTTGCGCGAATTGACGCCGACCATGCTGGTGCGCTTCACGCAGATCGACTACGACCGCGAAATGGCCCTCGTCGGCACGGTGGCCGGCGATGAAGGCAAGGAAACCCAGATCGGCGTCGCCCGCTACGTGGTCAATCCGGACGGCGAGTCGGTCGAGTTTGCCCTGGCGGTCGGCGACGCCTGGCAGAAGTCCGGCGTTGGCCGCAAGCTGATGACGGCGCTGATCGACTGCGCCCGCCAGAAGGGTTATCGCGCGGTCGTCGGAGACGTGCTGACGACCAACGGCAAGATGTTCAACCTGATGACCAGCCTCGGCTTCACGATCCACCCACATCCCGACGACGTCGCCGTCAAGCGCGTGATCAAGCCATTGTCGGGCTGATCGGTCAACCAGCGCCTGAATGCGCGGGGGCCAGGAATCGCCCTGTAATGGCCCGACAGGCTCGCGTCCGGCGGGTACGGTGACTGACGCAACCAATCAATAGGGTCCCATGGTCACGCCAATAGACGACTTCTCCGCGCACACGCCGATGATGCGCCAGTACCTCGCGCTCAAGGCCAGGCATCCGCATACCCTGCTCTTCTACCGCATGGGCGATTTCTACGAGTTGTTCTTCGACGATGCCGAGAAGGCCGCACGCCTGCTCGACATCACGCTGACGACGCGCGGCCAGTCGGCCGGTGTGCCGATCAGGATGGCCGGCGTGCCCTTCCACTCGCTCGAGCCTTACCTGGCGCGGCTGGTGAAAATGGGCGAGTCGGCCGTGATCTGCGAGCAGATCGGCGATCCGGCGACGAGCAAGGGCCCGGTCGAGCGCGCCGTGTCGCGCATCGTCACGCCGGGCACGCTGACCGATGCGGCGCTGGTCGACGACAAGCAGGATATCTGGCTGCTGGCGCTCACGACGCAGCGCAACACGGCCGGCATCGCCCGCCTCAACCTCGCCAGCGGCGAATTCATCCTGATCGAGGTGCCGGCCGAGCAGATCCCGGCGACGCTGGAACGCATCCGCCCGGCGGAAATCCTCCACCCGGAAAGCTGGACGCCCAATATCGGCAGCAGTGCGGCGTGCACGCGCCAGCCGGACTGGACTTTCGACTTCGATTCGGCGCGCCGCCTCCTGTGCGACCAGTTCGAAGTGGCCTCGCTCGCCGGCTTCGGCGCCGAAGGACTGAAACCGGCGATCGCCGCGGCCGGCGCCCTGTTGCAGTACGCGCAGGCGACGCAGTCGGGCAGATTGCCGCATCTGCGCGGGTTGACCGTGGAACTGGAAGGCGCATATCTGGGCCTCGACCTCGCCACCCGGCGCAACCTGGAACTGACCGAGACGCTGCGCGGCCAGCCCTTGCCGACACTTTTCTCCTTGCTCGACAACTGCGTCACCAGCATGGGCTCGCGCCTCCTGCGTCACACGCTGCACCATCCGCTGCGCGACCGGGCGATCCCGGCGGCGCGGCATGGCGCAGTCGAGGCGCTGCTCGAGGACTACGGCCGGCTTGCCGGCGAGAACCGGAAAGCCCTGCGCGGCATCGCCGACATCGAGCGCATCGCTGGCCGCATCGCCTTGCGCAATGCCCGCCCGCGCGATCTCGCCAGCCTGCGCGAATCGCTGGCGCGGCTGCCGGAGCTGCGGGCACCGCTGGCGGGCACGGCTTCGGACCTGCTGGCGCAATCCTTTGCCGAACTGGAGACGCCGGCCGCGGCGCTCGACCTGCTGGTCCGCGCCATCGCCGTCGAGCCAGGCGCGCAGGTGCGCGACGGCGGCGTCATCGCGTCGGGTTTCGATGCCGATCTCGACGAGTTGCGTTCGCTCAATGACAACTGCGGCGCCTTCCTGGTCGACATGGAGGTTCGAGAGCGCGAACGCACCGGCATCGCCAGCCTCAAGGTCGAGTACAACAAGGTGCATGGCTTCTACATCGAGGTCACGCACGCCAACGTCGACAAGATTCCCGACGACTACCGCCGCCGCCAGACGCTGAAGAACGCCGAGCGCTACATCACGCCGGAGCTGAAGGCCTTCGAGGACAAGGCGCTGTCGGCACAGGAGCGTTCGCTGGCCCGCGAGAAGCTGCTCTACGAACAGATCCTCGACGCGCTGCTGCCGGTCGTCCCGACCCTGCAGACCATCGCCCGTGCCGTCGCCCGGCTCGACCTGCTCGCCGGCTTTGCCGAATCCGCCCTGAAGCGCAACTGGTGCAAGCCGGAATTTGCCGCCGAAACGCAGTTGACCGTGGCAGGTGGCCGCCACCCGGTGGTCGAGGCCGAACTCGCCAACAGCGCCGAAGCCTTCATCGCCAACCACTGCCGGCTCGCCGACGACCGTCGCCTGCTCCTCATCACCGGGCCGAACATGGGCGGCAAATCGACCTACATGCGCCAAGTGGCGCTGATCGCCCTGCTCGCCCACATCGGCAGCTACGTGCCCGCCGACCGCTGCGTGCTCGGGCCGCTCGACCGCATCTTCACCCGCATCGGCGCTTCCGACGACCTCGCTTCCGGCCGCTCGACCTTCATGGTCGAGATGACCGAAGCCGCCGCGATCCTGCACCACGCAACGGCGAACAGCCTGGTGCTGATGGACGAGGTCGGGCGCGGCACGTCCACGTTCGATGGCATGGCGCTGGCCTTCGCCATCCTGCGCCACCTGGTCGAGAAGAACCGCAGCCTGACGCTGTTCGCCACCCATTATTTCGAGCTGACGCGGCTGTCGCACGAGTATGCCGAACTCGCTAACGTCCATCTTGGTGCCGTCGAGCACGCGCACAAGATCATCTTTCTGCACGCGGTCGAGGAAGGCCCGGCCAACCAGAGCTACGGCATCCAGGTCGCGGCGCTGGCAGGCATCCCGAACGCCGTCGTGCGCGCGGCGCGCAAGCAGTTGCGCGAGTTCGAGCAGCGTGCCGCGGTCGACCCGCTGCAGCCCGATCTTTTCGCGCAGGCAGCGCCGGAGCCGGCCGAACCCGAGCCGCATCCGGTCGTCCAACGACTGGCCGGCCTCGACCCGGACAGCCTGACGCCGCGCGAGGCGCTCGACGCGCTCTATGCTCTGAAAAAACTTGCCGGATGAAGCGCTGGCTGGCCGGCATCTGCCTATGCGTCGCCGCCTTGGCTTATGGGGAAACCTGGCAGTTTGCCCTGATCGGCGACGTGCCCTACTCGGCCCGCGAAAGGCACGAACTGCCGCGCATGCTGGAGGCCATTGCCGACAGCGGTGTCGCGTTGATCGCCCACATCGGGGACATCAAGCACGGCGAGGCCCGTTGCGACGACGAGGTGTTCGCCGACCGTCGGCAACTGTTCGATGCCAGTCGCGTGCCATTCGTCTTCGTTCCCGGCGACAACGAGTGGACCGACTGCAAGCGGATCTCGAATGGCGCCTACGACCCCCTGGAACGCCTTGCCGCGCTGCGTTCGCTGTTCTGGGAACGCTCCGACTCGCTCGGCCGGAAAACGATCCCCCTCGAACGCCAGCCGGGAGCCTATCCGGAGCATTCGCGCTTTCGCCTCGGGCCGGTCCTGTTCGTGACCCTGAACCTTCCCGGCTCCGACAACAACTTCGGACGGCTGGACGACGCCAGCGCCGAGTTCCTGACGCGCAACCCGATCGCGCTGCGCTGGCTTGCGGACAGCTTCGCCCACGCCCGGCGGGACAGGATGGCGGGAATCGTCCTGCTGTTCCAGGCCAACCCCGGCTTCAGACACTTCGCCCAGGGCTTGCCGCACCGCGGCTTTCGTGAATTCCTGGAAACCCTCCGCCGGGAAACGCTGGCCTTTTCCGGTCAGGTGGTCGCGGTTCATGGCGATACCCACGTCAGCCGCATCGATCAACCGCTGCGCGACGGCCACGGCAAGCGGATCGCCAACTTCGTCCGCGTCGAAACCTTCGGCTATCCGCTGATGGGGTGGACGCGCGGGATCATCGACCCCGCCTCACCAACGCTGTTCCGCTTCGAAACCTATCCCTGGCCGCCCGCGGCTCAGTGACAGGTCTCCTCGTCATCGTCCCCGCTGTGGACGTGGCCATGCTCCAGTTCCTCGGCGCTGGCCGGGCGGATCGCCGTTACCGTGCAGGTGAAGATCAGCGCCATGCCGGCCAGCGGATGGTTGCCGTCAAGCACCACCTTGTCGTCGGCGATCTCGGTCACGCGGTAGATGACCAACTCGTCTTCCTCGCCCTCTTCCGGACCGCCTTCGAACTGCATGCCGACTTCGAGTTCCCTGGGGAAATCGTTGCGCGGCTCGACCTGGACCATTTCGGCATCGTATTCGCCGAACGCCTCGTCGGGCTGCAACTTGACCTTAACCGATTCGCCGATCTTCTTGCCCTGCAGGGCCTCCTCGATCTTCGGGAAGATATCCTCGTAACCGCCATGCAGATACACAAGGGGCTCGCGCCCTTCGTCCACCACTTCACCATCGGGATCGGTGACGTGATAGTCGAGGGTAATGACGGAATTCCTGGCAACCTGCATGTTCATGAATTGAGTTCCTTGACGAGGCGCAGCACTTCCAGCGCGTGGCCCTTGTAATTGACATTGTAAAGGGCGTGTCGGATCACGCCGGATTTGTCGATGACGAAGGTCGAGCGGACGATTCCGAATTTCCGGTGACCGTCGACCTCCCGCGCCTGCCAGACGCCGTATTGCTTGCAGACGATGCCCTCCGTATCCGACAGCAGTCCGGTGCCGATTCCCTCGCGGTCGCGAAACTCGGCGTGCTTCAGGCATTCGTCGCGACTGATTCCAAAAAGCACGCAACCCTGACGCCCGAAATCCTCCTCGTGGTCAGAAAAGTCAGTGGCCTCCATGGTGCACCCCGGTGTCCCGTCCTTCGGGTAGAAGAAGAGAACGACGTGCCTGCCGCCCCGATAACTTGCGAGATCGACCCTGGCCATATCGGCATCCGGCAATGAGAACGCCGGGGCGTAATCGCCAACCTTCAGCAGCATGTATGTCTCCTTGAGCGCTCTGCGGGGTCCTGCTGTGAGCGATTCTAGCGGAGGGACATGCCGGTGACTACTGCGGTCAACGCCATTATTTTGCTTATTTTCCGGGAACTTTCTCCGGTATCTGCACGAAGCTCTCGTCCTGGCGGATCATGCCGAGTTCGAAGCGGGCGCGCTCCTCGATCGCATCGTAGCCCTGCTTGAGATCGCGGACCTCGGCGTCGAGGCCCGCGTTCCTGATCTCAAGCTTCTTGGTCACTTCCTTCTGCTGCTGCAATTGACGGTCGTAGTCCCACACTTTCAGCCAGCCGCCCTTGCCCAGCCACAACGGGTATTGCAGCATGCCAATCAGAGCGAGAAGGCCGACCGTCAGCCAGCGCATCGAGCGTCAGCGCAGGTTGTAGAAAGTCTCGCGACCGGGATACGAGGCCGTGTCGCCGAGATCTTCCTCGATGCGCAGCAACTGGTTGTACTTGGCGATGCGGTCGGAACGCGACAGCGACCCGGTCTTGATCTGCCCGGCATTGAGACCGACGGCGATGTCGGCGATGGTGCTGTCCTCGGTCTCGCCGGAACGATGCGAGATCACCGCGGTGTAGCCGGCGCGCTTGGCCATCTCGATGGCGGCGAAGGTTTCGGACAGCGTGCCGATCTGGTTGATCTTGATCAGGATCGAGTTGGCGATGCCCTGCTTGATGCCTTCCTTGAAGATCCGGGTGTTGGTGACGAAAATGTCGTCGCCGACGATCTGCACCGTCTTGCCCAGGCGCTGGGTCAGCAGTTTCCAGCCATCCCAGTCGGCTTCGGACATGCCGTCCTCGATCGAAACGATCGGGAACTGGTCGACCAGGTTGGCGAGATAGTCGGCAAACTGGGCCGAGGTCAGATGTAGATCCTCGCCGGCCAGATGGTACTTGCCCTCCTTGTAGAACTCGGAAGCCGCGCAGTCGAGCGCCAGCAGCACGTCCTTGCCGGGAACATAACCCGCCTTCTCGATCGCCTGCATGATGATCTCGAGCGCCTCGGCATGGCTGCCCAGGTTCGGGGCGAAGCCGCCCTCATCGCCGACGGCGGTCGAGTGGCCCTTCTTGTCGAGCAGTTTCTTGAGCGCGTGGAACACCTCGGCGCCGCAACGCAGCGCTTCGCGGAAGGAACTGGCGCCAACCGGCATGATCATGAACTCCTGGATGTCCAGGCTGTTGTTGGCATGCTCGCCGCCGTTGATGATGTTCATCATCGGCACCGGCATCTGCATCGGGCTCATGCCGCCGAAATAGCGGTAGAGCGGCAGGCCGGACTCCTCGGCAGCCGCCTTGGCGACGGCCATGGAGACCGCCAGGATGGCATTGGCGCCGAGGCGCGACTTGTTGTCGGTGCCATCGAGATCGATCATGGTCTGATCGATGAAGGCCTGCTCCTGCGCGTCGAGGCCGACAATGGCTTCGGAAATCTCGGTATTGACGTTTTCGACCGCCTGCTGGACGCCCTTGCCGAGAAAACGACCGGCATCGCCGTCGCGCAGTTCGATGGCCTCGCGGGAACCGGTGGAAGCTCCGGACGGCACAGCGGCCCGTCCCATGACGCCGCTCTCCAGCAGCACGTCGGCTTCAACGGTGGGATTGCCACGTGAATCGAGAATCTCACGTGCCACAACATCAACGATTGAACTCATGATTACTCCTTATCTTCAATGGTTTGGAATAACAACTTCAACTGGATTATCAGATACTACCTGGTGCTCGGATGCAACTCCTCGAAGCCGCCCGACTTGACCGCCTTGTCCAGCGCGACCAGCGTCGTCAGCAGTGATTCCATGCGATCGAGCGGCCAACTGTTGGGGCCGTCCGACCAGGCTTTTTCGGGACACGGGTGGGTTTCCATGAACAGCCCGGAAATGCCGACCGCGACCGCCGCCCGCGCCAGCACCGGCACGAACTCGCGCTGGCCGCCGGAAGTCGCGCCCTGCCCGCCGGGCAACTGCACGCTGTGCGTCGCGTCGAAAACAACCGGGCAACCGGTCTCGCGCATGATCGCCAGGCTGCGCATGTCGGAAACAAGATTGTTGTAGCCGAACGACGCGCCGCGCTCGCAGACCATCAGGTTGTCGGCCCCGTTGTTCACCTCGCGCGCCTTGTCGACGACATTCTTCATGTCCCCCGGCGCCAGGAACTGGCCCTTCTTGATATTGACCGGCCTGCCGCAGGCGGCGACGGCATGGATGAAATCGGTCTGCCGGCACAGGAAGGCCGGGGTCTGCAGGACGTCGACGACGGCGGCTACCCGCGCGATCTGGTCAATTTCGTGGACGTCGGTGAGCACCGCCACGCCGATCTGCCGCCGCACCTCGGCAAGGATGCGCAACCCTTCGTCCAGCCCCAGGCCGCGCACCGACCGGCCGGAACTGCGGTTGGCCTTGTCGTAGGAGGCCTTGAAAATGTATGGAATGCCGAGTCGACCGCAGACATCCTTCATGGTGCCTGCCACGTCGAGACAAAGCTGCTGTGACTCCGCCGTGCACGGGCCGGCAATCAGGAACAGCGGCTGGTCAAGGCCAACGTCGAAGCCACAGAGTCTCAATTCAACCTCCCGCCTGCCAGAGGACAGCCTGCGCGCCCACATCCCCGCAAGGCGGGACCCTTGCTCCTCCCGGCATCCAGGAAGAGAGGCTGGTCGCGACCCGCCGCGAAATCGCAGAGTTTCATTTGCCCCTGGCCTCTTGATTGGCCAGCGCCGCCTTCACGTAGGAAGTGAACAGCGGGTGGCCCTGGCGCGGATTGGAGGTGAATTCGGGGTGGAACTGGCAGCCGACGAACCACGGATGCACCTCGGCCGGCAGTTCGACCATTTCGCAGAGATCGGTTCCCGGAGCGCGGCCGGCAACCTTGAGGCCCTTTTCCTCGAGCTGGGCGAGCAGCGTGTTGTTGACTTCGTAACGGTGCCGGTGCCGCTCGGTGATTTCGCCCGCGCCGTAGATTTCGCGGGCCAGCGAACTTTCGGCCAGCTTGCAGACCTGGGCGCCGAGGCGCATGGTGCCGCCGAGGTCCGAATCCTGGCCGCGCCTTTCGACCTTGCCGGATGCATCGAGCCATTCGGTGATCAGGCCGATCACCGGGTACGGTGTGTCGTGCACGAACTCGGTGGAATGCGCGCCGCTCATGCCGGCCACGTTGCGGGCGAATTCGACGACCGCCAGCTGCATGCCGAGGCAGATGCCGAGGTAGGGCACCCTGTTCTCGCGGGCATAGCGGATCGCGGCAATCTTGCCTTCGGTACCGCGCCGGCCGAAGCCACCGGGAACGAGAATGGCGTCGACGCCATCCAGCACTCCGCAACCTTCCCTCTCGATGTCCTCGGAGTCGATGTAGGCGATGTCGACATGGCTGCGGGTATGGATGCCGGCGTGCCGGATCGCCTCGATCAGCGACTTGTAGGACTCGGTCAGGTCGACATACTTGCCGACAAAGGCGATCCTGACCCTGTGCTGCGGGTGCTCCAGCGCATCGATCAGGCGTTTCCACACCGACAGGTCGGCTGCCCTGGCCAGGATGCCGAGCTTGTGGCAGACGATCTCGTCGATCATCTGGTCGTGGAGCATGGCCGGGATCTTGTAGATGGAATTGGCGTCGAGACATTCGATGACGGCTTCCGGCATCACGTTGCAGAAAAGCGCGATCTTGCGCCGTTCCTCCACCGGGATCGAACGGTCGGCGCGGCACAGCAGGATGTCCGGCTGGATGCCGATCTCGCGCAGTTCCTTGACCGAATGCTGGGTCGGCTTGGTCTTCAGTTCACCAGCCGTCGGGATGTACGGCAGCAGCGTCAGGTGCATGTAGCACGTGTTGTTGCGGCCTTCCTCGATGCCCATCTGGCGGATCGCCTCAAGGAAGGGCAGCGACTCGATGTCGCCGACCGTGCCGCCGACCTCGACGATGGCGACGTCGGCGCCCTCGGCGCCGGCCTTGATCTTGCCCTTGATCTCGTCAGTAATGTGCGGGATGACCTGGACCGTCTTGCCGAGGTACTCGCCGCGCCGCTCCTTCCGGATGACCGTGTCGTAGACCTGGCCCGTGGTGAAGTTGTTGCGCCGGCTCATCTTGGCGCTGGTGAAGCGCTCGTAGTGTCCCAGATCGAGGTCGGTCTCGGCGCCGTCCTCGGTGACGAAAACCTCGCCATGCTGGAAAGGACTCATCGTGCCCGGGTCTACGTTGATATAGGGATCGAGCTTGAGGTGGGTAACCCGGATACCGCGCGATTCGAGAATGGCCCCCAGCGATGCGGCGGCGATGCCCTTGCCCAGCGAGGACACGACACCGCCTGTGACGAATACGAACTTGATCATGAAAAGACAGGCTGCGGGAAAGCCAAATGATAGCCGAAAAGGGGACGATTCCTCAAATCGGCATAATCTATAATCCGTCTTTCTTCATTGACCGGCCCTTCTCCCATGTCCCAGTTTTCCTTTGACGTTTCCATCGAAGAGTTCGAGGCCAAGGTCATCGAGCCATCGCTGCAGGTACCCGTGGTCATCGACTTCTGGGCGCCGTGGTGCGGACCGTGCAAGACGCTCACGCCGATGCTGGACAAGCTCGCCGAGGAATACGGCGGCCGCTTCCTGCTTGCCAGGGTGGACGCGGACCGGAATCCTGAACTGGCGCAGCACTTCGGCGTGCGCAGCATTCCCGCGGTCAAGGTGCTTTTCCAGGGGCAACTGGTCGACGAATTCACCGGCGCGCTACCGGAAAGCCAGATTCGCGCCTTCCTCGACCGCTTCGCGCTGCCGCCGGCCGGCGGCAACCTGCGCGAGGAAGCTGCCGCCCTCGTCGCCGAGGGCCGCCTCGACGAAGCGCTGGCCAAACTGGTCGAAGCCAGCCACGTCCAGCCCGAGGACGAAGCGGTGCGCCTCGACGCCGCCGACGTGCTCATGCAGCTCGGCCGCAACGACGAGGCCGGCCAGCTGCTCGCCGGCGAATACACGAAGGAAGGCGATCGCGCCAGCGCGCTGCGCGCCCGCCACGCGCTGACTGCCGGTGGTGCCGACACCGCCGCGCTCGAAGCGAAACTCGCCGCCAACCCCGACGACCACGCCACGCGCCTCGAACTCTCCCGCGCCTACGCGGCGCAAAACCGCTTCCGCGAGGCCCTCGAAGCCGCCCTCACCGTCGCCGTCAAGGATCGCTTCTTTGAGGAAGGTGCCGGACGCAAGGCCATGCTCCAGCTCTTCGAGGCGCTCGGTGGGAGCGAGCAGTACGACGACCTCGTCCGCGAATTCCGCCGCAAGCTGTCCGCCGCGCTGAACTGAGCGCGCCGCCGCGCCGGCCGTGAAGCTCTTCTACACGGACGTCTTCGTGCTCCCTCTGCCGGCGGGGCATCGTTTCCCGATGGAAAAGTATTCGCGGCTGCGCGCCGCGCTGCTCGCCTCCGGCGACTTCGCCGAGAGCGATTTCCACCTGCCGCACGCCGCGACGGACGACGAACTCGCACGCGCCCACGATCCCGACTACATTAAGCGCGTCAGTTGCGGTCGACTGTCCGAAAAGGAGCAAAAAGCCATCGGCTTCCCGTGGAGCGAAGGCATGGTCGAGCGCTCCCGCCGTTCCGCCGGCGCCACCCTCGGCGCCTGCCGCGCCGCGCTCGCAGACGGCGTCGCCGCCAACTTGGCCGGCGGCACCCACCACGCCTTCCGCGACTGCGGCGAAGGCTTCTGCGTCTTCAACGACGCGGCCGTCGCCGCCCGCGCGATGCAGGCCGAGGGCCGCGCCCGCCGCGTGCTGGTCGTCGATTGCGACGTCCATCAGGGCAACGGTACGGCGAGCATCCTGCGCGGCGACGACAGCGTGTTCACCTTCTCGATCCACGGCGCCCGCAACTTTCCCTTCGCCAAGGAAGAAAGCGACCTCGACATCGAACTCCCCGACGGCTGCGGCGACGACGCCTACCTCGCCCAACTCGACCACGGCCTCGCCACCGCCTGCGACCTCGCCCGCCCCGACCTCGTCATCTACCTGGCCGGCGCCGACCCCTACGCCGACGACCGCTTCGGCCGCCTAGCCCTCACCTTCGCCGGGCTGGAAGCCCGCGACCGCCTGGTCTATGCCACCGCCCGTGCTGCCGGCACCCCGCTCGCCGTCGCCATGGCTGGCGGCTACGCGCGGAACATCATGGACACGGTGCGGATTCATGCCACGACGATCCGGCTCGCATGCGAAGTCTGGGGATAGCCTGTTTTCAACCTGCAGCGGAAGTTCGATCCGACGATGGTCGACACCTGCATCCGGCCACAACCTGCCCGTCATCTCCGCTCCAGATCGGACGCCTGAAGGGCTGGACCACTGTGAAACCTGCCGGTCGATCTGCTCCAACTGCTCGGCCTTTACGGAGCTTGGGCAGTGGGTCGGTGTCGGTCGGTAATGCGACGGTCACCTGTCGCTCAACAACTGATGGCGCTTAATGACTGCTTCCTATGGTAGTGTGCTAACTTGTGTGCAAAAGCGCCGAGGAGTTGAAACCGGCGGGGTGGTCATGGGGAGAGATTGATTAGCGAGATTGACCGTGGCCCTTGAGGCGTTGTCCTACTTTTTCGTTGCCCGCATGAAACCTGATAACCTACCGTTTGATCTGGCTCGATGTGCCCCCACATTGCGCTTACCTATTCGCAATATTTACTGAAACCACCCATATTCTGGAATTCTGATGGAAGACTGGTTCGTCCAACAGCTGCGGTTTAGCGCCTTCGTTCCGGCAGCTACTCCTGACTTGTTAAATGCGATTTGGCCACTGATCTCGACTGAGGCCGCCGAATCGGACGAATCGCGCCCTCGGGAGGGATTCCGACGTATGGCTTCCCCCGAGTCCGATTCGATATTGGAAGCCATTGTACTTCCCGGCCGGTTCGACATCGTGAAATCGTCAGCCACGATGGCGGAGATTCAGCCTATTGTTCATTTTGGTGAAGCCTCGCCAGAGTTGAAGGCTTTTGCTGATCGTATTTTTGCGCTGCTCAATGGCATCGGGGATAAGGTCAAGTTAAATCGACTTGCTCTAGGGGTCATCCTGCTTCGGCCGGTTATTAGTCGCGAGGCTGCATACGGCATCCTTGGACAACTCTTGCCTGTCGTGGTTAACCCGGCGAACTCGCGAGATTTTTTATATCAGATCAACCATCCCGAATCGATAAGCATTGGCAATAAATCGATAGAACTGAATCGTCTTAGCAGATGGTCGGCGATAAAAACACAGCATTTCAGGCTTCAAGTGATAGCCAATGATGCCGGCGAGCCGGTTCCTCGTGCTGGTCTGGGATCTGAGGAGAACTTTGTTCGCTGCGAGATCGACAATAGTTCTGCTGCAGGTCTGTCGGAGGAACTTCCCTTGGATTCTCTGCATCCTATTTTCAATCGATTGATTGAGCTTGCCGATGTAACTGCCAATGGAGAGCGCCTTGAAGCATCGTGATTCGGCAGATGAAATTGGTACATGGCATCCGTCTATCGTAGATGGTGCCTACATGCATCATTTCGGAAAGGGGGCGGCTGCCGCTACGGAAGAAGTCGCAAAACGTCGATTTCGGGCTAGATTGGCTGCGTCGACTTGGGCAGTTGTTCGTAGTGCAGACGTTAATAATGATTTCAAATCTGTAATAACTGCGATTTCGCCGCGCACTCTTCGCGCAGAATGTTTTTCGCCTGACTTGGGTGAGACTCTTCCAGTATTCGATTTTGTCGATGAGCGTCGCAGCACTGTTTCTACGGCGCTGGAAATCCCGGCGAGTCTTGATCGTTCACGTTCAACCGTGGATCGTTTCAAAAATGAAGTTCTGGCTTGGCATTCGCAACTGACAGTGCGTCACATTGATGGCCTTAACAAACGTCTTGACTACCTGTTCGAGGATGAACCAGAGTCGTCTAAGTCACAAGCATTGCCGGATATCAACTCGTTTGGTGTATTGCTGGCTTTCCTTGCACGGAACCCCGAGATTAAGACGCCTTCGCTCGGCTATAACCGCGACGGCATGTTCTCGGCCACATGGGTTGGCGATCAGAAGCTCCGAATGTCCCTCGATTTCGTTTCCTCGTCGAGTATTCGCTGGATATTTGTCGATTCTCGCGATGGTTTGAAGAGTGCGGTTACGGGCGCGGGGATTGTCCCCCTCGACATTCTGGCTGGCGTGCTTAATGCGTATGGCGCTCGAAGCTGGATGAAAAGTTGACCGGCGACATCATTCAAGCATCGGATCATGTTGGGAAGCATTGCCAGCCAAAGGAACTGATTCAGGAAGAGCTTGCGGATGGCTCGATTGTCTCAAACGGCGTCAGAGGCACTGCGTTCACCCCAGATGAAGATGGTGTATCCATTGCTTGGGTAGAGCACCCGCATCATGCCCAGTCGGGAATGAGCGCCATTCAGGCCATGATCTCATGCATGAAAATCCAAAGAACAGTTCGGAAAAGCCATAGGCTTGCGGTATACAAGGTCCAGTCCATTCAAGATTCCGGCACCAAGTTCGGAAAAGAAATCAGTGTCGTGCATGATCCGCAGGGGAGATATGAGTGCCATGCACTGATTAAGGGCATCGACCGTAATTTAGGCGACCTGCTCGAACTTATAGCTGCCGAGTGCATTTCGATGGAAGCAATGCTGACCTAGTAGTCAGTGATGAAGAAATGCAAGGATTGCGCCTTGCGAGCTTGCGATGGGCATCCTGAGTAATGAATCGCCACTTGCCGGAATTTCTTTTGGTAGTTCGCTCGCAAAGACTGGCGTCACAGAGGCGACCTCATCGATATGCCATCCAATGCGTGGTATGCATACCAATGAATCCTACCGGTTATCCAAGCCTCATCTGAGCGTCCGTTTAGGAACGAATTCATGACGGAATTCGTTTGCACAAAAAGCGTCCGCTAAGCCCGACGACTTGTCGGTAATCGGTCGTCACGAAAGTCGGCTCCACTCAGTCACCTGCCTTAGGACCTCTGACACCGCGTACGGCAGTTGAGGGTCGGGTGCGGGAATTCGCGATTCGACGTCGAAACGTCGTTTTCCTCCGCACAGCGGCCATCCGACTTCCATCTTCACCAACTCCTGCCCAAACCCCGCCGATGCCCCTAGAATGGGCGGATGAACGCGACCCCGCTCTACCTGAGCCCCACCCTGCGCCGCATCGAGGCGGGGCACGCCTCCGAGCCGCTGATGGAGCGGGCCGGCGCCGCCGCTGCCCGTTGGGCTGGCGAACTCGCTGCCGGTAATGGCGGGCCGGTACTGGTCCTCGCCGGCCCGGGCAACAACGGCGGCGACGCCTTCGTCGCGGCCCGCCTGTTGCGCGAAAGATTCTTCGACGCACACCTCGTGTTCTGCGGCGATCCGGCGCGGCTTCCGACAGATGCCGCAGCGGCGCGGCAGCGCTTCCTGGATGCGGGCGGTGCCGAACTCGACGCCATCCCCGAGATGCCGCGCTTGGCGCTGATCATCGACGGGCTGTTCGGCATCGGCCTCGCCCGTGCACCCGAAGGCCGTTACGCCGACTGGATCGCGACCGCCAACCACGTTGCCGGGCGCGATGCCTGCCCGCTGCTCGCCCTTGACTGCCCTTCCGGACTCGACGCCGACCACGGCCGCGCCTTCAGTCCGTGCATCCATGCCAGCCATACCCTTACCTTCATCGGCGCCAAACCCGGGCTGCTGACCGCGGACGGCCCGGATCACTGCGGCGAACTCCGCGTCGCCACGCTCGGCCTGCAGCCATCCGCCGAGGTCGGACCTGACGGGCGCGTCGTCGCTCTTGCCGACTTTGCCGGGCACCTGAAGCCGCGGCGCCACAATACCCACAAGGGCAGTTTTGGCAGTGCCGGCATCCTCGGTGGTGGGAAATCCATGGTCGGCGCCGCCTTCCTGGCCGGTCGCGCCGCGCTCAAGCTCGGCGCCGGCCGCATCTACGTCGGCCTGCTCGATGCCGATGCGCCAGGCGTCGATCTCGTCCAGCCCGAATTGATGGTGCGCCGTGCCGATGCGCTATTGCAGACCGACCTCCAGGCGTTGGCCTGCGGCCCGGGCCTGGGCCGCTCGGCGGAGGCGCTCCGCCTCCTGGAGCAATCGCTGAAGGCGCCCGTCCAGCTTCTCCTCGACGCCGACGCGCTGAACCTGCTGGCTGACAACGGACGCATCGAGGGTCACCTCTACAACCGCGTCTGTCCGGCCATCCTGACGCCGCACCCGGCCGAGGCGGCCCGCCTTCTCGGTTGCCCGATCCGCGAGATCCAGGGCGACCGCGTCCACGCCGCCCGCGAACTCGCCGAACGCTTTCGCAGCCACATCGCCCTGAAAGGCTGCGGCACGGTGATTGCCACGGTCGACGGTCGCTGGTGGATCAATTCCACAGGCAACCCGGGGATGGCGACGGCGGGAATGGGCGACGTCCTCAGCGGCCTGATCGTCGCCCTCCTCGCCCAGGGCTGGCCGGCGGAAGCTGCCCTGATTGCCGGCGTCCACCTGCACGGCGCTGCCGCGGACCGGCTGGTCGCCAACGGGGTCGGGCCGATCGGCCTGACCGCCGGCGAAGTGATCGATGCCGCGCGTGCGCTGTTCAACGAATGGGCGGGTACGGATAGAGCATGTTGAGGGCGACGCTCTGGCCATTGGGCTGGACGATGCGCACATGCTCGCGACGCAACTCCCGTGGATGCCGGAGGCCGCAGGCGTGGGCGATCATTTCGACCTCCTTGGTCAGGTTCCGCGTATAGGCGGCAACGCGTTCTGCCTTGTCCTCGACCACCAGACCGCGCTGCAGGCGCTGCACATGGGTGGCGATGCCGGTCGGGCAGGTATTCTGGTGGCAGCGCAGGGCCTGAATGCAGCCAAGCGAGAACATGTAGCCGCGTGCGGTATTGATGCAGTCGGCGCCGCACGCCAGCGCCCAGGCGACCCTGGCCGGCGTCACCAGTTTGCCGGAAGCGATGACCTTGATCCGCTCGCGCAGCCCGCCTTCGATCAGGGCGTCGACGACACGCGGCAGGGCTTCGTTGATCGACATCGCCATGTGGTCGGCGAGGGCCTGCGGCGCCGCGCCCGATCCGCCTTCACCCCCGTCGACGGTCAGGAAATCCGGTGCGCTGCCCGGGCCACGGCGGTGTACGGCGTCGACCAGTTGATGCATGAACTGCCTGCCCCCGATCGCCGTCTTGATGCCGACCGGCTTGCCGGTAATCTCGCGTACCCGCTCGACCATGTCGAGCAGTTCGTCCATGTTGCCGATTTCCGGATGGCGGTTGGGCGACAGCGAATCCTTGCCATACGGAATGCCGCGGATGCGGGCGATTTCCTCGGTGACCTTGGCCGCCGGCAGGACGCCGCCCTTGCCCGGCTTGGCGCCCTGTGACAGCTTGATTTCAAAGGCGCGGACGCTTTCATGGGCGGCCACTTCGCGCAACTTTTCCGGATCGAGGCGGCCGCTGGCATCGCGCACCCCGTACTTGGCGGTGCCGATCTGGTAGATCACATCGCATCCACCCTCCAGATGGTAGGGGCTGAGCCCGCCTTCGCCGGTATCCATGTAGCAACCGGACTGCCCGGCGCCGCGTGACAACGCCCGCACCGCCGGCTGCGAAATGGCGCCGTAGCTCATGCCGCTGATGTTAATGACCGACCGGGCGGCAAAAGGCTTGTCGCACCAGCCTTCGCCGATCATCACCGGCGGCGTCGGCTGAAACTCGCTTTCGAGGACCGGGAAGGCGGCGTTGACGAAGACCAGCGCGCCCGGCTGCGACAGTTCGTAAGTCGAGCCGAAACCGAGAATACCGCCTTCGTTCTTGGCCAGACGATAGACCCAGGCCCGCGTTGCCCGATTGAAGGGCATTTCCTCGCGGTCGTTCAGAAACAGGTATTGCCGGAAATACTCGCCGAGATTCTCGAAAAAGAAGCGCAGATGCCCGATGACCGGAAAATTACGCAGCACCGTGTGGCGCTTCTGCGTGATGTCCCGGACAAACCAATAGACGACGAACAGGGCCACCAGCATCGCTGCGAGAACCCCGATGCTGACGCGAAAAACGCTGGCTAACTCGAACATGGCAGACTTCCGGACGGTACAATCCTCATTCCAGAATGCCTTTTCGCCGCTCTCATGTCCATCGAATTCGATCATCTTCTCGCCACCGAGATCACCCGCAACGTAGCTGCCGCCCTCGCCGAGGATATCGGGCCCGGCGACCTGACCGCCAGCCTGGTTCCCGGGGAGCAGGTAGCGCGGGCCACGGTCATTTCGCGCGAAGCCGGCGTCCTCTGCGGTCGCGCCTGGTTCGAAGGCTGCGTCAAGGGTCTCGACCAGGCCGCCGAGATCGACTGGCGCGCCGCCGATGGCGACCGCATCGCACCCGACCAGGTGCTTTGCCGGATCCGCGCCAATGCCCGCGCCCTGCTTTCCGCCGAGCGCAGCGCGCTTAACTTTCTGCAGCTGCTGTCGGCAGTTGCCAGCAAGGCCCGCATCTACGCCGACGCAATCGCCGGAACCGCGGCGCAGGTCGTCGACACCCGCAAGACGCTGCCCGGGCTGCGCATTGCGCAGAAATATGCCGTGCGCTGCGGCGGCGGCGGCAACCACCGCCTCGCGCTGTGGGATGCCATCCTGATCAAGGAGAACCATATTCATGCCGCCGGGGGAATCGGGCAGGTCATGGCGGCGGCACGGGCAGTGGCCGGACAGGCTGGCGACCGCTGCAAGTTCATCCAGATCGAGGTCGAATCACTCGCCGAACTGGGCGTCGCGCTGGATGCCGGGGCGACGATGATACTGCTCGACAACTTCCCGCTCGCCATGATGCGCGACGCCGTCGCGACCAATGCCGGTCGCGCGATCCTCGAGGCATCGGGCAACGTCACGCTCGAAACCATCCGCGGCATCGCCGAAACCGGCGTCGACCGCATTTCGGTCGGCGCGCTGACCAAGGACGTCAAGGCGCTCGACCTGTCGATGCGCTTCAGCGATTAGTCCGACAGACTATGCGTTGCCGGGTTTTTTGGTCATAATCGCCATCGACTGGCGGAACACGCCGATTCTTGACGGGGACTTTAATGCTGTTTGCACTGTTTTACGTGGTTGCAATCCTGATCCTGGTTCTGCATTTCACGGGCTTCCTGGCCCGCAACAACCTCGAATGGCTGGTGCTGGTACTCGCCGTCGCCGTCTTCCCGGCGGTCATCTACCTGTAGCCGGCTTCATTGCAACCCGGTCGATCGGCGCCGGTCGGCCAGAGCAGGCCCTGCCCGCTTCGATCAGATCGCCGTGCTCGGGCAGCAGCACGGGCTCCTAGGCGCAGATCGCTTCACGCCGCAACACTCCGGCAGGGAGGCTTTACACAGCCGACGGTCCGCCGGTTCCAGATGCCCGCTGTCTCGGGGTGTAGCCCCGCAAAAACGGCAAACCGCCCGGCCTGACAGCTTCGTTCATTCCAGCCAACGGGCGCGGACGCTCGCCGGGGCCGGCGAGATGGACGAAATCCCGACCACGGCAGCGCACGCTTCGTTCGGCCGGTCCCAACTGAAAATATCCTCCTGCAAGATGTCGACCGCAACATGCGCCGCCCTCGCCAGTCCGCCCGCCTTTGCCAGTGCCACAACCGGGATCTCGTCTGCGGAGACAGCGCAACCCGGTGTCGCCAGCCAGAACGCGATGCGTCCCGCGCCATCGGCGATGGAAAGCACCGCGACGCCGTCCCCAGCCGATGGTCGTCGCCGGAATCGCGATGGCAGGCCGACGAAATGGCTTCGGGCTCGGGAAGACCTACCGGTGCTCGACGATGAATTGCTTGATCGCCGCCACCTCGGGTGCCATGACCACGACTCGCTGCGGCAGGCTCTCGATGCCGGCGAGGTCGGCCGGGCGCGCCGGCTCGGTGCCGAGCGCCTCGCGGATGGTTTCCTCGAACTTGGCCGGCTGCGCGGTTTCCAGAACGATCATCGGGATGCCCGGCTGGCGACGCTCGAGCGCCACCTTGAGGCCGTCGGCAGTGTGCGTGTCGATCATCACGTTGTAGCGGCCCTGCGCCAGGCGGATGGTCGCGATGCGGTCCTTGTGCGTGCTGCGCCCCGAGACGAAGCCGAAATCGGGCAGGTTTTTCCAGTGGACCGTGGCTGACAGGTCGAAGGCTTCGCCCTTGTCGACCTTCGCCCACAGGTCGCGGACGACCGCCGGGTCGCGCCCGACGAGGTCGTAGACGAAGCGCTCGAAGTTGGACGCCCTGGAAATGTCCATCGACGGGCTCGAGGTCACGCTGGTCTCGTCCGACGTGCGCGGGCGATAAACGCCGGTGCGGAAGAATTCGTCGAGGACGTCGTTCTCGTTGGTCGCCAGCACCAGCTTCGCAATCGGCAGGCCCATCATGCGGGCGATGTGGCCGGCGCAGATGTTGCCGAAGTTGCCCGATGGCACCGCGAAGGCAACCTGCTCGTCGTTGCTCTTGGTGGCCAGGAAATAGCCCTGGAAGTAATAAACGATCTGCGCCGCGACGCGCGCCCAGTTGATTGAATTGACCGCGCCGATCTTGTACCTGGCCTTGAAGGCGGCGTCGTTGGAGACCGCCTTGACGATGTCCTGGGCGTCGTCGAACATGCCGCGCACGGCGATGTTGAAGATGTTCGCGTCCTGCAGCGAGTACATCTGGGCGCGCTGGAAGGCGCTCATCTTGCCATCCGGCGAGAGCATGAAGACCTTGACGTTGTGCTTGCCGCGCATCGCGTACTCTGCGGCCGAGCCGGTGTCGCCCGAGGTGGCGCCGAGGATGTTGATCGACTCGCCGCGCTGTTCGAGCACGTACTCGAACAGGTTGCCGAGCAGTTGCATCGCCATGTCCTTGAAGGCCAGCGTCGGGCCGTTGGACAGTTCCTGCGTGTACAGGCCATCTTCGAGCGTCGTCAGCGGCGTGATCTGCGCCGCGTCGCCGCCGTTGCGGGTGTGGCAATACACCTGGGCGGTGTAGGTCCTGGCGACGAGCGCCTTGAGGTCGGCCGGCGGAATGTCGGTGATGAAGCGGGAGAGAATTTCATAGGCCAGGTCGGCATACGCGAGCTGCCGCCAGGCATCCAGTTCGGCTCGCCTGACCTGCGGGTAGCTCTCCGGGAGGTAGAGGCCGCCGTCCGGGGCTAGGCCGCCGAGGAGGATGTCGCAGAAAGCCTGGGGCGCGGACTGGCCGCGGGTGGAGATGTAGCGCATGGCGAAGCCTTGAAATGCGGGAAATGGCGATTCTACCGTGTGGACCGCGACACGCACACTGCTCGCAGCAGCCCCACGAGAAAGAGCGATAATCCTGCCGCCAGCAGGATGCCGCCCGCCAACTCGAAGCCGGTGAGCACGGCCAGCGCCGACGCGATCCAGAATACCGAGCGCGCGGCGCCGCTGGCGGCGAGCCTTCTCCGCATCAGCACGCGCTCGGGAATTTCCGGTCCCGGCCAGCGCCAGACCGGCAGGAGCTGGCTAAGCGTACCGCTGACCAGCGGCAACAGGAAGCCAATGCCCCAGGCCAGCAAGGTTGGCCGCGCCGATACCACACCGGCGCCGTGAATGACTCCCGCAGTCAGCGCCAGCAACAGGCCGACAAGCGCTGCGAGCAGCGAGGCCGTGACGCCATCGGCGAACAGTCTGGGCAACCCGAAGCGGCTGGTCCACTGGCCGATCAGGCCGAGCGCGGCGGTCAGCACGAGCGCGGCACCGGGCACCGCATACGGCCAGCTGATCGATGCGCCGGTGGCGATCATCAGCGCCCCGCCGGCAACGAACCACAGCCGCCGGCGCAGCCAGCCTGCGGATTCCGGGTCAGCCTTGCCGATGGCGGTCGGCACCAGCACCGGGAGCGTGCCGAGGGCGGCGAGGCCGACCAGTCCGACCGCGTTGAGGTGCAGATGAAAGTTGCGCAAACCCTTCCAGTGCTGCGGCCAGAGCGGAATCAGCACGACCGCCAGCAGCGCCAGCATCAGGCAGCCAAGCGCGGCGCCATACCAGCGCCAACCGGGATGCGGCGTGCCCAGCGTCACCCGCACCCTTCCCGCGATCCAGCTCAGCAAAATGGCGGCCAGCAGCAGGTCGACCGCAGCAGCCGGTTGCAGCAACCAGCGCGGTAGCAGACCCTCCATGGCGGCGACGACCACGATGCCGGCCATTTGCGCAGCCGCCGGCACAAGGGAAATCGAACGCGAGGGATCGCCGGTGCGCGTGAGTACCGGGACAAAGTGACTCATCGCCGCGAAAATCAGCGGCACGATGCCGACGGCAAGGGCAATGTGCGCCACGGCAAGCGGCGAGCCCATTCCCCCCAGCGCCAGAATGGCGCTCCCCAGCAGCGAAAGAAGGGTCAGGCTCGCGGTGTAAGTCAATCAGCTGACGACGGCAAAGTCGATCACGATGGCGCCCGGTTCGCGCTGCCTGTACCCGATACTCAGGCGCTCGCCGTAGCGGGCGTGCAACTGGCCGAGCAACGGCAGAGGATCATGATCATTGCAGAAGCGCATCGTCTCGCCAGGCTGCAGGGCATCCAGCGCGCCGAAGATGGCGGCATGACGAAAGCGCTTGGCGATGCCCCGCGCATCGAAGGGGTAGAGGGCTTCAGGAGTGGTGTGATTGCAGACGTGAATCGGTTGCATTGGCGTTCCTCGACGACGCTGCCGGATTGGCAGCCGCCGGCAATTGTGGGAAAACGAAGGGGTGCGTTCCTTGATAAGAATCGCAATCCCCGGCTTTTTCGCCAGGGAAGCCTGTGCTTCGTCTCATTTTTCCCATGCAAGCTGCTATAAAGAAACCGTGAGCCGGGTCGGCTGCCACTCTGGTCGGAGGTCGATGTAATGCGCCGCGTGCTGAGTGCTCTTGGTTACCGCAACATCGACGATGCCATTGAATTCGTCATGGCAGGTCTGGCCTTGCTCCCGGCGCTGATGTTCATCACCGGCAACGTGTTCGCCGGGGCTGCCAGCCTGTTCGTGTTGATCTTGCTCCTGGCAGCGCTCGGCATGCGCACGCCCCCGCCGCCTGCCCCGCACGATGACGATCCGGGAAAGCGGCGCGAGGAGGGAGCCGAAAGTAGCAATCGGGAATGAGAAGACGGGAACCGCGGTTCCCGCTTTCCCTCTCCGCATCCGCAGGCTACTGTAATTCCTCAAGCCGGATCCGCTTGACCTTGCCCTTTTGCGCGGCCAGACCCTCGATCCTGGCGATTGCCGCGTCGGCAAAGCTCTCCCTGCAGACATGGGTGAGGATGATGATGTCGGTTTCGCCCTCGCCTTCGGCCGGCTCGCGCTGCAGCAGCGCGTCGATCGAGATGCCCTGATCCGCCAGGATGCGGGTGACGTCGGCCAGCACGCCCGGCTTGTCCTCGACGCGCAGGCGCAGGTAGTAGCCGGTTTCGACTTCGCTCATCGGCAGGATTGGCAGACTGGACATCGCATCCGGCTGGAAAGCCAGGTGCGGCACGCGATGCGCGGCATCGGCAGTCGCCAGCCGGGTGACATCGACCAGGTCGGCGATCACCGCCGAGCCGGTCGGCTCGGCGCCGGCGCCCTTGCCGTAGTACAGGGTGATGCCGACGGCGTCGCCCTTGACCATGACGGCGTTCATCGCCCCTTCCACGTTGGCCAGCAGGCGCTTGGCCGGAATCAGTGTCGGATGGACGCGCAGCTCGACGCCGTTGCTGCGGCGCTTGGCGATGCCGAGCAGCTTGATGCGGTAGCCAAGCTGTTCGGCGTATTTGATGTCGGAGGCTTCGAGCATGGTGATGCCCTCGACGTAGGCCTTGTCGAACTGGACCGGGATGCCGAAGGCGATGGCCGAAATCAGCGTCGCCTTGTGCGCGGCGTCGACGCCCTCGATGTCGAAGGTCGGGTCGGCCTCGGCATAGCCCAGGCGCTGTGCTTCCTTCAGCACCTCGTCGAACGAGAGACCCTTGTCGCGCATCTCGGAGAGAATGAAGTTGGTGGTGCCGTTGATGATGCCGGCGGCCCACTCGATGCGGTTGGCGGTGAGTCCCTCGCGCAGCGCCTTGATGATCGGGATGCCGCCGGCGACGGCGGCCTCGAAGGCGACCATGACTCCCTGCTGCTGGGCGGCGGTGAAGATCTCGGTGCCATGCACCGCCAGCAGCGCCTTGTTGGCGGTGACGACGTGCTTGCCATTGGCGATGGATTGCATGACCACGTCCTTGGCCACGCCATAGCCGCCGATCAGTTCGACGATGATGTCGATTTCCGGATCGTTGACCAGTGCGAAGGCATCGTCGGTGACACGTGCCTCGCCGCCGGTCACCTGCTTCGCCAGATCGACGTTCCTGTCGGCCACGGCCGTGATGCGAATCGGGCGGCCGGCGCGGCGGGTGATCTCACCGGCGTTGCGCTTGAGGACGGTCCAGGTGCCACCGCCGACGGTGCCGATGCCGATGAGGCCAACATTGATGGGTTTCATGTCCGGAATTTGCTCAGGTTGAGTGACGTTTGCGATAGTTTTCAAGAAAACGGGCGATGCGGCCGATTGCCTCCCGCAGGTCGTCCTCGTGCGGCAGGAAGACCAGGCGGAAATGATCCGGATGTGGCCAGTTGAAGCCGCTGCCCTGAACCAGCAGGACCTTTTCCTCCTGCAACAGCTCGGAAATGAACTGCTGGTCGTCCTTGATCGGATAGACTTTGGGATCGAGGCGGGGAAACATGTAAAGGGTGGCCTTCGGCTTGACACAGGTGACGCCGGGGATGGCGCTGATCAGTTCGTAAGCCACATCGCGCTGGCGCCGCATGCGCCCGCCTTCGGCGACCAGGTCGTCGATGCTCTGGTAGCCGCCGAGCGCCGTCTGGATGCCATGCTGACCCGGCGCATTGGCGCACAAGCGCATCGAAGCCAGCATGTCGAGACCTTCGATGTAATCCTGGGCGTGGCGCTTATCGCCGGAAACCACCATCCAGCCGGCACGGTAGCCGCAGGAACGGTAGTTCTTCGACAGGCCGTTGAAGGTGATCGTCAAAACATCTTCGGAAAGCGATCCGATCGCCGTGTGCCGGGCACCGTCGTAGAGGACCTTGTCGTAAATCTCGTCCGAATAGATGATCAGTTGGTGCTTGCGGGCAATGTCGATGATTTCGCGGAGCAGCTCGTCGGGGTAGAGCGCGCCGGTCGGATTGTTGGGATTGATGACGACAATGGCCCGTGTGCGCCGGTTGATCTTGCTGCGAATGTCGGCGAGGTGGGGCAACCAGCCGTTATTCTCGTCACACAGGTAGTGTTTCGGTGTTCCGCCGGACAAACTTATCGCCGCCGTCCACAGCGGGTAATCCGGCGCCGGGACGAGCACTTCTTCACCATCGTTGAGCAGGGCGTTCATGGCCATGGCGATTAGTTCCGAGACGCCATTGCCGACATAGATGTCTTCGAGCGTCACCCCCTTGATGCGCTTCTGCTGGCAGTAATGCATGATCGCCTTGCGCGCCGCGAAGATTCCCTTCGAATCGGTGTAGCCGGCCGCAGTGGGGAGGTTGCGGATGATGTCCTGCCGGATTTCCTCTGGCGAATCGAAACCGAACGCGGCCAGATTGCCGATGTTCAGCTTGATGATCTTGTGGCCCTCCTCCTCCATCTGCCTGGCCTTCTGCAGTACCGGGCCGCGGATGTCGTAGCAGACGTTGGCGAGTTTGGCCGATTTTCTGACTGGCTTCATCAGAGCAACCCATCCTTCCGGAACATGTCCTTGATGCCACGGATCGCCTGCCGCGTCCGCGCCTCGTTCTCGATAAGCGCAAAGCGCACGTGGTCGTCGCCATATTCCCCGAATCCGACCCCCGGCGAGACGGCCACCCTCGCCTCGGCGAGCAGTTTCTTGGCGAACTCCAGCGAACCCATCGCAGCGTAGGCCTCGGGGATCTTCGCCCAGATGTACATCGACGCCTTCGGCACTTCGACCATCCAGCCGGCCTCATGCAGGCCCCTGGCCAGGACGTCGCGGCGGTTCTGGTACAGGGCCCGGGCTTCCTCGACGCAAGCCTGGTCGCCATCGAGCGCAATGATCGAAGCCACCTGGATCGGCGTGAAGGTGCCGTAGTCGTGGTAGCTCTTGATTCGCGCCAGGGCCGAGACAAGTTCCTTGTTGCCGACCATGTAGCCGACGCGCCAGCCGGCCATATTATAGCTCTTCGACATCGTGAAGAACTCGACGGCGACGTCGCGGGCGCCCGGAACCTGCATGATGGAAGGCGCCTTCCAGCCATCGAAGACGATATCCGCATAGGCCAGGTCATGGACGACAAGGATGTCGTGCTGCTTGGCCAGCGCGATGACCCGCTCGAAGAACGCGAGTTCGACGCAGCGCGCGGTCGGGTTGCTCGGGAATCCGAGAACCATCATCTTCGGCTTGGGCGTGCATTCCTTGATGCCCCTCTGCAGTTCGTCGAAGAAGTCCACATCGGGCGTCATGCGCACGGAGCGGATATCAGCCCCGGCGATGATCGCGCCATAGATGTGGATCGGATAGCTCGGGTTGGGCACCAGCACCGTATCGCCGCGATCCAGCGTGGCGAGCATCAGGTGGGCGATGCCTTCCTTGGAACCGATGGTCACGATGGCCTCGGATTCCGGGTCGAATTCGACTTCGTAGCGCCGCTTGTACCAGTCGCAGATCGCCTTGCGCAGCCTTGGGATGCCCTTGGAGATCGAATAGCCGTGGGTATTCTCGCGCAAGGCTGCCTCGACCAGCTTGTCGGTGATGTGCTGCGGTGTCGGCTGGTCCGGATTGCCCATGCTCATGTCGATGATGTCCTCCCCGCGACGGCGCGCCGCCACCTTCAACTCGCCGGTGATGTTGAAGACATAGGGCGGCAGGCGCTTGATACGGGGAAAATCTTTCATGACGGGCAAGTCCGGAGCGCTAGAGGCGAAAAGGTATAATCGTACTTGATCGCATGGTGCACCGCAATTTCAGCGGGCTTTTCGGGCAGATACCAGAGTGAAACTTCATCTTTCCAATACCGCCGGGCTCAACATCTTCACCGCCTATGGGGAAGACTTTGTCGCGATCAACCAGGAAAAGCATGCAAGAAACCTGATCGTCTTGCCCGAATCGATCATTTTCGAGTGGTCGACCGCAACACCCGCGACGCTTGCCGCAAGCGACATGGAGAAACTGCTCGAACTCGGAGCGGAGATCGTTCTGCTAGGCACCGGAAACCGCCAGCGCTTCCCCGCCGGGGTGCTGATGCGACCCTTCGCGCCGGCCGGTATCGGTCTCGAAGTGATGGATCTGCAGGCGGCCTGCCGAACCTACAACATCCTCGCCACCGAGGGGCGCAAGGTGGCCGCCGCCCTGCTCTTCGACTGATCAGCTGCGCCCGTAGGTATCCTCGAAGCGGACGATGTCGTCTTCGCCGAGATAGCTCCCTGACTGTACCTCGATCATTTCCAGCATGACCTTCCCCGGATTTTCCAGGCGGTGCCTGACGCCGAGCGGAATATAGGTCGACTGGTTCTCCGAGACCAGGAATACCTCGTCGGCACGCGTCACCCTGGCCGTTCCGCTGACGACGATCCAGTGCTCGGCCCGATGATGGTGCATCTGCAGGGAGAGCGCTGCGCCCGGCTTGACACCGATCCGCTTGACCTGGAAGCGCTCGCCGGAATCGACTCCGTCATACCAGCCCCACGGCCGGTGCACCTTGCGATGCCACTGGGCGACGCTTCGTTCCTCGGCCTTCAGCCGATCGACGATCTTTTTTACGTCCTGGGTCGAATCGTGATGCACGACCAGCACCGCATCGTCGGTTTCCACCACCACCAGGTTGCTGAGACCGACGCAGGCAACCAGCCGGCTTCCGGAAAAGGCCAGCGTGTTCCGGCAATCCTCAAGCACCACATCGCCGCGGATTGCGTTCCCGGCATCGCATTTCGGCAGCACCTTCCACAGCGCATCCCAGGCGCCGACATCCGACCATCCGGCCGCGAGCGGTATCACGGCGCCTTTCGGCAAGCCCGGCTGCGCGGTCGTCAGCCGCTCCATGACGGCATAGTCGATCGAATCCGCCGGGCACTGCTGGAAGGCAGAACGGTCGACCCGCACGAAATCGCCATCCGTCGTGGCGCCAGCCAAGGCTGCCCGGCAGGCCGCAAGAATGTCAGGCCGGGAGATCGCCACCGCGGCGATCCAGGTCGACGCGCGCATCACGAAAATACCGCTGTTCCAGAGAAAGTCGCCCGAGTCCAGATAGCCCTGAGCCGTTGCACGATCCGGCTTCTCGACAAAACCTGCAAGATGACACGCCAGCGATTCGTCTCCCAGGGACGACCCCTTCCTGATATACCCGTAACCTGTCTCCGGACAATCCGGCGTGATGCCGAAGGTCACCGCCATACCCGCCTCGGCCAGCCTGGCCGCCCGCGCCACTGCCTCGCGGAAGATCTCGGATTGCGCAATCACATGATCGGCCGGCATAACAACCAGTACTGCGTCGGAGTCGTCACGCGTCGTCCACAGCGCTGCCAGGGTCAAGGCCGGCGCAGTGTTGCGACCGAGGGGTTCGAGAATGATGCTGCTCTGCCTGCCGAGAAGGCGCACCTGCTCGGCGACCACGAAGCGGTGCTCCTCGTTGCAGACAACCAGCGGGTCGCGCAACCCCGGGAACCCGTCAAGGCGCCTGACCGTATCCTGCAACATCGAGTGCTCACCGACGAGCGGCAATAACTGCTTCGGGTATTTTTCACGTGATATGGGCCACAGGCGAGTGCCCGACCCGCCGGAGAGAACAACAGGAATGAGTTCCAAGAAAACCTCGCTAAATTCGAATGTAGGCGCATTTGTGCCAGAGGCCGGCAACGGGCGAGATTGTAAAGTATCCGGGCAGATGGTGAAGTCCTAAACTTGCGGTAAATCGGAAGTGGGATGCATCCTACGGATTGAACGTTATTCACCAGGCTCAATAATTCACGACGCTGCATAAAGTGCGGCGGGGTGTCTGAAATAAGCCCGTACCTTTTCCAGCAACCGGGTCAAGCCATTCATGAACACCAGCGCCTTGTCGAGCAGGGTAGCCTTGTTTGAGCTGACCGGCCCGGAACGCAGGGCGGTTTTGAAATCCCGGTTCAGATACTCGTCAGGATTCGATTCCGGCGCGTAGGGCGGCAGCTAGACCAATTCGATCTGGTGGGCCTTGTCAGCCAGCCATTCGCGAACCACCCTGGCATGATGGACGCGCAGGTTGTCGACGACGAGAGAGATTTTCCGGGGTGCCCCGTCAATCAGGGTGGCCAGGAAGGCGATGAAGCGCTCGCTGTTGATGCTGCCCGCGACAATCTGGAACTGCACTTCGCCACGCGGTGATATGCCGAGATTGTCGACAGGCTTTGCCAGCGCGCGGGGACGGTGAGCACCGGCGTCTGACCTTTCGGGGCGTAGCCCCGTACCCAATGGGCGTCTTGGCGTCCACGCAGGATTCGACGTTCTTTTCGCTGAAGTATCCGGTATCAGCCAGCAGGATGGCCGGTTGATTGAGGCCTTCGGGATTGGCCTGCATTTTCTCG
>WBZM01000219.1_pt1 | contig 92650 bp, 75 predicted proteins | sample 5204271 | NCBI WGS metagenome assembly WBZM01 (sample SAMN12344346, study PRJNA552823) | activated sludge metagenome | biome: Activated sludge suspended growth; feature: Nitrification reactor; material: Wastewater; isolation source: activated sludge from nitrification reactor of wastewater...
CAAATCTTCTAGCTGTTTGCGTTCTGATTCACTGAGTTGGATGTGGTGCTTGGCCATCCACTCAGCTTATCTGACATCATGGAAACAATCAATGTTTAGTTACGTTGTTTAAGTTACAGAGTATTAGGTACCTGGCAAACCGGCCTTTCTCCGGCACTTTGGCGGCCGAATGTCCATCCGTTCGCTTGCGTTCGCGCCGCAGCAGAATATTATCACATGGTATGAGCGGGCGCACTGGGCAAACGATCAAAGGGTTATTCAAGCTGAGCCGGCCGGTCTCGACGTTGACGGGCGTGCTGGCCGTGGCGCTGGGCGGCTATGTGGCCGGCACGGGCGCGTGGGGGCCGGTGGCGCTGGCGGCGCTGGCGACGATGTTCGTCGCGGCCTCGTCCAACGCCTGGAACGATTACCGCGATATCGAGATCGACCGCATCAACCAGCCGCAGCGGCCGCTGCCCTCCGGCATGGTGACGCCGCGCGCGGCCCTGGTTTTCTCCATCGTCCTGGCCATCCTGTCCGTCGTCGTGGCCGCGTTCATCAACCCGCCGGCGCTGGCCATCGCTGTGGCGTCCAACCTCCTGCTGTATGTCTACTCCATCCGCCTCAAGAGCACGGTCTTGCTGGGCAACATCACCGTGGCCCTCATCTCGGCCATGAGTCCCGTGTTCGGCGGTGTGGCCGCGGGCAATTACCGGCCGGCGCTCTGGCTGGGGGCGATCATCTTCGTCGGCATCCTCGGCCGCGAAGTCCTGAAGACGTTGGCCGATTACGAGGGCGACCTGGCCCACAACGTCCAGACCATCGCCACGGTCTGGGGGCCGCGGCCGGCGCGCATCTTCTTCTTCCTGACGCTGGGGGCCACGGCCATCGTCATGCTGGCCCCCTATCTGTTCCATGCCTACCGGCCTCTCTACGCCTATATCGTCGCTCTGGGCGTCTTGCCGGTGGCCTACTACGTCATGGTGCGCGTCCACCGCGAGCGCACCGGGCCACAATTGGAGCGGCTGAGCCAGTTGTTGAAGTACGACTTCCTGGTCTGGTTCGCCGCCGTCCTGATGGGCGCGGTCGTGTGAGAGGCCCGCATCTGAACGCCCGGCCCGCCCGACGTGTCCGCCGGCCAACCGCCGCGCCCCCGGCGCGAACATCACTGCACGAGACATGGCTATGATCTACTACGCTCAAACAATGCCCGGCGTCGAAGAGATCGCCTGGCTGGAGATTCGCGACCGGCTGCGGGGCGCCCACTTCCAGCGCTACCTGTTCGCCAGGGAGCAGAACGGCATCGTCGTCTTCGACTACGCCGGCCCCGCGCCAGACCTGCTGCGGCTGCGCACAACGGAGGATGTCTTCAGCCAGATCGCCTACCACGACGACCTGACCCGCCTGCGGCGCGACCTGCGGGCCATTGGCGAGCTGGTAGAGAAGTCGGAGAGCGCCGGCCGGGCGGTCAACGACTACCTGCGCATCCGCCGCTTCAGCGCCCCGCCGACCTTTCGCGTCATCAGCCGCCAGTACGGCAAGTTCGAGTACACGCGCAAGGAGTTGACGGCGACACTCTGGCGCTCCCTCAAAGCCCGCTACCCGCGCTGGACGCCCGTGGCCGACGACGCCCAGGTGGAGTTCTGGGCCAACCTGCTCGGTTCGCAGTTCCTGCTGGGCGCGCGGCTCAGCGACCGGACGATGCGCCACCGCTTCGAGCGCAAGGTGGAGTTGCCGGCGTCGCTGCGGCCGTCCGTCGCCGCGGCGATGGTGCTGCTGACCGAACCGGGGCCGGACGACATCTTCCTCGACCCGATGTGCGGCAGCGGGACGATCCTCTACGAGCGGATGCAAGCGGGGCCGTATGGCCGGGTGCTGGGCGGCGACATCGACCCGGAGCGGGTGGACGCGGCGCGCAAGAATGTCCGCGGCAACCGCAAGAAGCCGGGCGCGGCCGACCGCTCGCAGCCCGACATTCGCCAGTGGGACGCGCGCCAACTGCCGCTGGACACGGCCTCAGTGGACAAGGTGGTCACCAACCTGCCGTTCGGCAAGCAACTCGGCCGGGACATTACGCCCGAACGCCTCTACCCGGCCGTGCTGGCCGAACTGGAGCGCGTCGTCCGGCCCGGCGGCCGGATTGTGCTGCTGAGCAGCGAGTTCGACCTGATCAAGGAGACCGTTCGCCAGCGCCCGCGGCTGAGCATCACGACGGGCTATTCGGTGGCGGTGTTGGGGGTGTGGGGGCGGATTTATATTGTGGATGTGGGGTAGGGAAAGAATCGATAGCACTGCTGGTTGACTTCCCGGTTCATCGCGCCTCCAGCCGTTTCATCCTTATTATCGAATGAAGCCATGCCGGCGAGCGGCTTCACCGCGCCGGTACGTTGCACCTTCTTCGACCGCCCTCTCAGGAAAGTGCCCGGCCCAAAACCGCTGTGTTGCACTCCGCAACCACTTCAACTAAAATGTTCGTGTGGCCACTCTTCACGTCCGCAATGTCCCCGACGCCCTCTATGACCGCCTTCGCCGCCAGGCGGAGGCGGAGAATCGTTCCTTGAGTGCTGAACTGGTCATCCTGCTCGAGCATGCGCTAGACCCAGCGCATGACCCGACAGCCGTGTTGGCTCGCATTCGGCCACGTCGCACTTTTGACCCGGCTGCGGTAGGCGCACCGGACAGCACCAGAGTGTTGCGCGATGGTGGAGAAGTAGCCGAAGACACGCGCGAGCTGGCTCTTGACGATCAACTGCTGGCCGAAGCGCGACGCACTGGCAAGCACGCGACCGATGGCGAGGCGATAACGGTGGCGCTAGAAGAATATGTCACTCGCCAGCACCAGCGAGCCGTGATTGACCTCTTTGGGACAGTGGACTACGATCCCGGCTACGACTACAAAATTCAGCGTCGCCGCCCATGAACGTACTCGTCGATACTTCTGTTTGGTCGCGTGCGTTGCGGCGTTCCTCACCCCAGGATGATCCGAACGTGCACGAATTGCGCCGGCTCATTGAAGAACTCCGGGCGCGAATGATTGGCCCTGTGCGTCAGGAAATCCTCTCGGGCGTGCGCGAACCAACTCATTTCAATGCTTTACGCCAGAGCTTAAGAGCCTTTCCCGATCTAGCGATAGGCGTCGAAGACTACGAACGGGCGGCCGAGTTTTTCAACCTTTGTGGGCAGAAGGGTATACAAGGCGCCAATACCGACTTTTTGATTTGCGCCGTCGCCGCCGGTCGCGGTCTGGCGATCTTCACCACGGATCAAGACTTCCGGCGCTATCAGAGCCATATTCCGATAGAGTTGCATATTGTACGAGCGCAGCCTGAGCCGTGATCGATCCGCATGCGCCCTATTGCTAGACCAACGACAAACAGAAATCTGCGTAATCTGTGGTTTCTTCCCTTCCGATGAAAATCCACCTCCACGCCATCGGCTGCCGCCTCAACCAGGCCGAGATCGAGACGATGGCCCGGCAACTGGCTGCCGGCGGCCACACGCTGACGGCCGACCCGGCCGAGGCCGACGCGGTCATCCTCAACACCTGTGCCGTGACGGCCGCGGCCGCCCGCGACGCCCGCAACCTGACCCGCCGCTTCGCCCGCGCCAACGAATCGGCCGACATCATCCTGACCGGCTGCTACGCCACGCTGGCCCCGGCCGAACTGGCCGCCCTACCCGGCGTCGGCCGCGTCGTGGGCAACGCCGCCAAGGCCAGCATTCCCCTGCTGCTCGACCCGACGCTACCCACCGACGCGCCCCTCTTTGACCGCGAGCCACTGGCCCGCGAGGCGGCCGCCGGCAGCATCGGCCGCACGCGCGGCTTCATCAAGGTGCAGGACGGCTGCGACAATCGCTGCACCTTCTGCGTGACCACTATCGCCCGCGGCGCGGGGCGCAGCCGGCCGCTGGCCGAGGTGGCGGCCGAGGTGCAGGCGTTCGCCAGTGCCGGCTACCAGGAGGTCGTCCTCAGCGGCGTCCACCTGGGCAGCTACGGCCGCGACCTGGACCGCCCGGACGGCCGGAGCCGCCCGCCCGGCCTGCGCGAGCTGGTCGCCGCCCTGCTGGCCGACACCGACATTCCGCGCATCCGCCTGTCGTCGCTGGAGCCGTGGGATGTCGCGCCGGGATTCTTTGACCTGTGGGCCAACCCGCGCCTGCTGCCCCACCTGCACCTGCCGCTGCAATCGGGCAGTGACCCCGTGCTGCGTCGCATGGCCCGCCGCACGACGCGCGCCGCCTTCCGCGCCCTGGCCGGCGAAGCCCGCGCCGCCATCCCCGATCTCAACCTGAGCACCGACCTCATCGCCGGCTTTCCGGGCGAAACGGACGCCGACCACGCCGCAACGCTGGAGTATGTCGCGTCGCTGGGCTTCGGCCGCCTCCACGTGTTCGGCTACAGCCCTCGCCCGGGCACGGCCGCGGCCCGGATGCCCGATCAGGTGCCCGGCCCGGTCAAGAAGACGCGCACGGCGGAGATGATCGCCCTGGGGGAGCAACTGGGCGCGGCCTACCATGCCCGCTACGATGGCGCGACGCGGCCGGTGCTGTGGGAAATGGCCACCGGGGCGGAGCGGGACGGGTTGCGCTGGGCCGGCTACACCGACAACTACATCCGCGTGACGGCCGTCGGCCCGGCCGATCTGATGAACCGCGTCACGCCCGCCCGGCTGAGTGAGCCGCGAGCCGATGGGATGGTGGGCGAGATTGCCCCGGCCGGCGCTTCCAACAGCGACGGTGGGGAAGGATGAACAGCATGAGCAACAAAAAGGAATTGTCGCCCGAACAGCGCGAACCACTGCTGAGAACGCTGCAAGCCCGTTTTGAAAAGCACATGAACCGCCATGACGGTCTTGAATGGGCGGCCATGCGGGCCAGACTGGAAGCCAATCCCGGGAAACTGTGGTCGCTCAGCGAAATGGAACGAACCGGCGGTGAACCGGATGTCGTCGGGCGCGATGAGCAGACGGGCGAATACCTCTTCTATGACTGCGCGGCCGAAAGCCCCCAGGGTCGCCGCAGCCTCTGCTATGACCCGGAGGCGTGGCAGAGCCGGAAAGAGAACAGGCCGGCCGATAGCGCCGTGGGGATGGCGAGCGCGATGGGGATTGAACTGCTAACGGAAGAACAGTATCGTGCCCTACAGAAACTTGGGCGCTTCGACACCAAAACGTCGAGCTGGCTCAAGACCCCGGCTGACATCCGGCAACTGGGCGGCGCTATCTTCGCTGATTACCGTTATGGTCACGTTTTCGTCTACCACAACGGCGCGGAATCCTACTACGCGGCCAGAGGTTTCCGTGGCTGGCTCAGGGCCTAGCCCAATCGCCCCCGCTCGCCCGCGCGCAACACCTCATCTACCCCCAGCAGCGGCGTCCGCAGCAACCGCCCGGCCAGGCTAACGTCCAGCGCGCAATCCACCGGCCAGCGCCCGCTGGTGTCTACGGCCAGAGTCAGCGTCGCCCGTTCGCCCACGCCCCACCACGCCAGCAGCCGCAGGGCGTACTCCGCCCGCGTCAGCACTTGCCGCCCGGCGACGTTGAGCACGCCGGTGTAGGGATGATCGACCAGTTCCAGGCAGGCCGCGGCCAGCGTCTCCGCCCAGACCGGGTTGCGGCGCTGGTTGGTGAACAGCGTCACCGGTTGCCCCGCCCGCAGCGCCGCGGCCATCCACGCCGTGCCGTTGTCCATCTCCGCCAGGCCGTAGATGAGCGACGTGCGCACGGCCACGGCGTCGGGGTGGGCCAGGGCCAGCGCTTCGGCGGCCGCCTTGGCCCGGCCGTAGTCGTTGCGCGGCGCGGGCGGGGCGCTCTCGTCGTAAGGGGCCGCGTCGCCGCCCAGGAGGGAGTCCGTCGACAGGTGCACCAGCCGCGCGCCCACGTGGGCCGCCGCCGCGGCGATGTGGCGCGTGCCGTCGACGATGACGGCGGCCATGTCGGGCGTGCGGTTGGAGCCGGCGGTGTGGATGATGGCGTCGGGGGCGAAATCGGCCACGAAACGCGCCACCGCTGGGCCGTCGCGCAGGTCGAGGCGCACCCCCTGCGGCCGGGCCAGCGGGTCGGCCGAGAACGTCGTGTAGCGCCATTCCCCCGGCCAGGTCGCCGCCACCCGCCGCGCCAGATGCCGGCCCAGATAGCCGCTGCCGCCGGTGATCAACAGCCGGGTGCTCATCGGTGTCGGGCCGAGTTTGGCCGGGGAACCCGGTTCCTAAGCCTCGTCCTCATCGGGCAGCGTCGCGGCGCGGGCCAGCGCCTCGGCCGCGGCGGCCTGGGCGGCCAGCTGCTTGCTGCGGCCGCGCCCCTCGCCCCAGACCTCCGCGCCCACCATCGCCTGCACGGTGAACGTCCGCGCGTGGTCCGGCCCCTCGCTGGCGCTGACGCGATAGTGCGGCGTGATGTTATAGCGGGCCTGCGCCCAGACCTGGAATTCGCTCTTGGCGTCCTTGTACAACTCGTCGGCGCGGATGTGCTCCAGCGCCGGGCGGACGAGCGGATCGATGAACGCCCGCGCCCGTTCCAGGCCGTGGTCGAGGTAGATGGCCCCGGTGACGGCCTCGAACGTGGCGCATAGCAGCGTCGCGCGCTGCCGGCCGCCGTTCTCCTCCTCGCCCAGGCCCAGCCGCAAATAGCGGTCTAGCTCGATCTGCCGGGCGAACGCGGCCAGCGTCTCTGCCCGCACCAACGCCGCCCGCAGCGCCGTCAGCTCGCCCTCGTCCATCTCCGGGAAGCGGTGATAGAGGAAGCCAGCGACGACGAAATCGATGACCGCGTCGCCCAGGAACTCCAGCCGCTCGTTGTCCTCCAGCACAGAACCGGGGTTCTCGTTCAGGTAGGAGCGGTGGGTCAGGGCGCGCGACAACAGCGAAGGGTCGCGGAAGGCGACGCCCAGCCGGGCGCTGAATTCTTCCAGGTCGTCCATGGCTGCCGCCCCGGGGCTACGCCTCAAACGCGCGGATGGCCAGCACGGCATTGTGCCCGCCAAAGCCGAAGGCGTTGTTCAGGCAGACGCGCACGCGCCGCGGCCGGGCGACATTGGGCACATAGTCCAGGTCACAGGTTGGGTCGGGCGTCTCGTAGTTGATGGTCGGCGGCACGATCTGGTCGCGGATGGCCAGGGCGCAGAAGACGCTCTCGATGGCCCCGGTCGCGCCCATGATGTGGCCGGTCATGGACTTGGTCGAACTGATGGCGACGTTATAAGCGTGCTCGCCCAGGGCGGTTTTCACCGCCGCTGTCTCGGCCGTGTCGTTGAGCGGCGTGGCGGTGCCGTGGGCGCTGACGTAATCGACATCCTCCGGCCGCAGACCGGCGTCAGCCAGCGCCTTGCGGATGGCCCGCGCCGCGCCGCTGCCATTCTCCGGCGGGGCAGTGATGTGGTAGGCGTCGGTCGCCTGCCCATAGCCGGCGATCTCGGCCAGGATGTTCGCGCCGCGCGCCTGGGCATGCTCCAGGCTCTCCAGCACCAGCATGCCCGCGCCCTCGCCGATGACCAGGCCGTCGCGGCCGGCGTCGAACGGCCGCGGCGTGTCCGTGGCTCGCGTCGAGGTCGCCCCGGCGCGCTCGAAGCCGCCAATGGCCACCGAGGTCAGGATCGACTCCGAGCCGCCGGTCAGCACAGCGTCCAGCTCGCCGTAGCGGATGCTGCGGTAGGCGTGGCCGACGGCGTCGTTACCCGCCGCGCAGGCGGTGGTGATGGTCGTCGATGGGCCGTGGATGCCGTAGTCGATGGCCAGCATGCCCGCCGCGCCATTGGGCATGATCATGGTGATGCCAAATGGGCTGAGCCGGCGCAGGCCGCTGTTGTGGACGATCGCCTCCTGCTCGATGATGGTACGCATGCCGCCGATGCCTGTGCCCAGGCTGATGCCGATGCGCTCGCGATTGTCGTCGGTGATGACCAGGCCCGCGCCGCGCATGGCCTCGGCCGCGGCGGCCGTGGCCAGTTGCTGATAACGGTCGCGCCGGCGGACGTCCTTGCGGTCCATGTACGCGGCCGGGTCGAACGCCTTGACCTCGCACAGACCCTGGATGACATGCTGCGGGTTATCGACCAGGGTGATGGGGCCGAAGCCCGACTGCCCGGCCAGGATGGCCGCCCACGTGTCGGGCACGTTGTGGCCCAGCGGCGTGATCAGCCCGATGCCGGTCACGACGACACGCCGGCGCGCCCCGTTTTCGTTGTTGGTCATAGATTCTCCAGATTGTCGGCCGGCGTCGGGCGATAGTGGCCTTCCAGCCAGATGCTGCGGTCGGCGCCGACCTCTTTCTTCCACACCGGCACGATCTCCTTCAGCCGGTCGATGCCATAGCGGGCCGCCTCGAAAACGCCTTCATCGCGGTGGCGCCCCGCGCAGGCCACAAACGTCGTCACCTCGCCCACGCCCAGGCGGCCGAGCCGCTGCACCAGGGCCACGCCGCGTACCAGCGGCCAGCGGTCGCGGATCTCGCGGGCGATCTGGGTCATCTTCTCCGTGGCCATGGTCTCGTAGGCCTCGTATTCCAGGTGCAACGTCTCCGCGGGCAGGCCGTCGCGCCGGGTGCGCCCGCGCACAAAGCCGGTGAAGCTGACGATGGCCCCGATGTCGTCCCCGCCCAGGCGGGCGTGGATGGCGTCGATGTCCAGCGGGTCGGGCGCAATGGCGAAGTAGGTGGTAAAGGGGCTGTCCTCGCCGGCGGCCGGCTCTCCCTGGCCGCCGCTGACGGGCGGAAAGAGGGCCACCTCGTCGCCGGCATTCACGGGCGTGTCCGGCCCGGCGAAGGCGCGGTTAACGGCCAGCAGCGAGGTGGGCAGCGCCGGGGCCAGCGCGGGGTAGCCGGCGGCGACGGCGGCCAGCACATCGGCCGCTGTCGCCGCCCGGTCGGGCAATTCCACGCGGATGCGGTCGCGGCCGGCGCGGTCTTTCAACGTGGCAAAGAGGCGAATCTCCAGCTCTACAGTCATTGTCCTTGTAACCCGCAAGCGAATCGTTCGATGCGCGGGGGCATGGGCCAGCGCTTCATGGCTGCGCCTCCGGGCTGTTGCCTTCCGGCTCAGCCCGCCAGTCGCCGCTGCGCCCGCCCGACTTGCGCGCCAGGCGCACATCCGTCAGACGCATCCCGCGGTCAACCGCCTTGGCCATGTCGTAGAGGGTCAGCCCGGCGACGGTCACGGCCGTCAGCGCCTCCATCTCCACGCCCGTCTTGCCCGACACACGCACCGTCGCCTCGATGTCGATGCAGCTCTCGGCCGGGTTGGGCGCGCAGGTGACCACGACCTGGTTCAGCAGCAGCGGGTGGCAGAGGGGGATCAGCTCACTGGTACGCTTGGCGGCCATCACCCCGGCGATCTGGGCCACGGTCAGCACGTCCCCCTTGGGCAGCTCGCCGGCGATGATCAGCGCCAGCGTCGCCGGCCGCATTGTCACCCGGCCCCGGGCCACAGCCACGCGCTCGGTCACGTCTTTCGCGCCGACGTCGACCATGCGGGCACGGCCGGATTCGTCCAGATGGGTCAGGCGGTCGCTCATCATTGTGCTATTATACCCCTTGACGGCGCGGGTATCCCGCATTTGCCGCCCGCCGCGCGCTTTCTATGGCAAGGCTCAAGATGACCTACGACCACCTCTATCTCTCGCCCCACTTCGACGACGCCGCCCTGTCGTGTGGCGGCCAGATCGCCCGGCACACGGCCGCGGGCGAGTCCGTCCTCGTCGTCACCGTCACTGGCGGCGACCCGCCCGACGAGACCCCCTCCGACACCGTGGCCCTGCTCCACCAGCGCTGGGCCGCGAGCCTGGCGGCCGCCGGACAGGCGGGCGCGGGCGCGGCCATCGTCGCCCAGCGGCGGGCTGAGGATCGCGTGGCGCTGGCGGTGCTGGGGGCCGAGCCGCTGCACCTGGCTTTCCTCGACTGCATCTATCGCTGCGGCCCCGACGACGCGGCCCTCTACCCCGGCCCGGCGGACATGTTCGGCCCCTTCAACCCGGCCGACGAGGCCACCGCGGCGGCTCTGGCGGCCGCCTTCGCCGCCCTGCCGCCCGCGCGACGGGTCTACCTGCCGCTGGGCGTCGGCGGCCACGTCGATCACCTGGCCACGCGCCGCGCCGCCGAGCAGGTCTTCGTTGCGCCCGTCTATTACGAAGATTACCCCTACACCATGCAGCCCGGGGCGTTGGCCGCCGCGCTGCCGGCCGGCGCGCGCGCGGCCTGGTCGGCGGCGACTGTCTGGCTGGACGAGGCCGCGTTGGCCACCAAGACGGGCGCCGTGGCGGCTTACGCCTCGCAGCTCAGCTCCTTCTTCCGCGACGCCGGCGACCTGGCCGCCAAGCTGCGCGCCGACGGCCGCCGCGCCCTGGCCGATGCCCTGGCCGGCGGCGAGGTCGCGCCCGCCTGGGCCGTGGGCGCCGAGCGCCTGTGGGCCGCGGCGCGTTCACGCTAAATTCATTTGGGGAAACGCCGCCCCCCGCCCTATAATGGTAAGGGCGTCGGCGAGTGACGCCTGGGCGTCCGCAACGCTCAAACGCCCTTTGTTAACCGGCGCGCCGCCGGTCAGGATCACGACTATGGAATTCGGCACACGCGAGATGCCGCCTCGGAAAGGCAGTGACAGCAAACCACTCGGCCGCCACGATGCCGACGGCCCGCAGTCGGGCGAGGTGCTCCAGGGACGTTACATGGTCCTTGGCTCCCTGGGTGTGGGTGGCTTTAGCTCCGTCTACCGGGCGCGCGACCTGCGCTTCCCCTCGGTCACGCGCCTGTGCGCCATCAAGGAGATGGTCATCAGCACAGTCGATCCGGAGATGCGCGAGCTGACGATCAAGTCGTTCGAGCGCGAAGCGGGCATGTTGGCCACGCTCAACCACCCGGCCATTCCCGACATCTACGACTACTTCACCGATGGCAACCGCAGCTACCTGGTGCTGGAATTCGTGCCCGGCCAGAACTTGCAGCAGTGGCTCGACGAGACCGACGAGTACCTCGACGAGCCGAGGGCCCTCGACTGGGCGCTGCAAGTTTGCGACGCTCTGGCCTATCTGCACAGCCAGAAGCCGCAGCCGGTCATCTTCCGCGACCTGAAGCCGTCGAACATCATGCTCGACCCCTATAACCACATCCGCCTCATCGACTTCGGCATCGCCAAGCTGTTCGAGGCCAACGAGGACAAGGGCACGATGATCGGCACGGCCGGCTACACACCACCGGAGCAGTACCGCGGCGAGGCCTCTCCAGCCGTCGATGTCTACGGCCTGGGAGCCACTCTCCACCACCTGCTGACCCGCCAGGACCCGCGCCAGGAGACGCCCTTCACGTTCAGCGAGCGCCCCATCCGCGCCGCTAACCCGGCCATCTCGCGCGCCTTCGAGGCCATCATCATGCGTTGCCTGGCCTATGACCCCAAGGAGCGCTTCCCGGACGCCATGGCCCTGCGCGAGTCGCTCCTGGTGCTGTCTCAGAGCGACACTGACGACACCGACCTCGACCAGCGCCTCGGCCTGAAGGAGAACACCCTGGCCTTCGACCGCGAGGACACGGGCGCACCCACGGCGACCCTGCGCGCCGGTCTCAGCCGGGTCAAGCCGCTGTGGGTCTTCCATTGCGAAGACGAGATCCGCTCGCGCCCGGTCGTGGGCAAGGGCATCGTCTTCGTGGGGGCCTACGACAACAACCTCTACGCCCTGACGGCCGACAAGGGCGACTTTCTGTGGAAGTTTCCCACCGGCGGCGGCATTGGCGGCTCGCCGGTCGTCTCCGAAGACGCCGTGCTCATCGGCTCGTCCGACCACTCGCTCTACTCGCTGCAACTCCGCAAGGGGCGGCTCAATTGGCAGTTCACCGCTGAGGGGCCGATCTACTCCTCGCCGGCCGTGCGTTTCGACCACGCCTTCTTCGGGGCCGACGACGGCTACTTCTACGTCGTCAACGCCATGCGCGGGCAGCTGCACTGGAAGACCAACGTCTACAGCCCGGTGCGCTCGACGCCGTGGGTGTCCGATGAGCTGGTCTACTTCGGCACGGAGGGCGGGCAAATCATGGGCCTGGAGCTGGGCGCGGGCAAGCCCAAGTGGCAGACCAAAGCCCAGCGCGCCGTCACTTCCTCGCCCAAGGTGGCCGACGACATTCTCTATACCGGCTCGGTTGACGGTACGGTCTACGCCATCGACGCCAGTTCCGGCTGGCCCATCTGGCGCTATCAGACCGGCGGGCCAATTCTGGCCACGCCGACGCTCTATCAGGGGATGCTGTTCATCGGCTCGTCCGACGGCCACCTGTACGCCATCGACATGACCTCCGGTCGGGTCGTGTGGACGTATCATACGAACGGCCAGATCGTCTCCGCGCCGGCCGTGTGGGGCAACACCGTCTACTTTGGCTCGACCGATGGCGGCCTCTACGGCGTCAGCCTGCGTCGCGGCGCGCTCCAGTGGCGCTTCGACACCGGTAGCGCCATCATCGGCTCGCCCATCATCGTCAACGGCGTCATCTACTTCGGGGCCACCGACCATATCCTCTACGCCCTGCCCACCTGAGCCGCTCATGACCACGCCCGCGCCCATGACCCGCCTCGAAAGCGGCTACTGCTGTGAAACCGGCCCCTTCCGCGACCGCAACGAGGACGCCTGTCTGACGCTGACGGCCGAGTTTGGCGGGCACTTTGGCTTGTGGCCGTTAGGGCTATACGTCGTCGCCGACGGCATGGGCGGCCACGACGCCGGCCACGTGGCCAGCGACACCGCCGCGCGCGTCTTTGCCGACTACGTGCTGGCCAAGCTCTATTCGCCCCTGCTGCAACGCCGGCCCCTGCCCCGCGAGCAGCAGGTGCTCGACCTGTTGGAGCGCGGCGTCTTTGACGCCCATGAGGCCATCCTGAAGGGCAACGGCAACGGCGGCTCGACGCTGACGGCGGCGTTGGTGCTCGGCCCGCGCCTCTACGTGGCCCACGTCGGCGATTCGCGCGCCTATCTGGCCGATGCAGACGGTCTGCGCCTGCTGACCGAGGACCACTCCCTCGTCCGCCGCCTGCAAGATACCGGCCAGCTGACCGACGAAGATGCCCGCACCTACCAGTATCGCAACGTCTTGCTGCAAGCGCTGGGTCAGGAGAGCGCCCTGTCGGCCGACACCTTCGCCCTCGACCTGCCGCCTGGCAGCACGTTGCTGTTGTGCAGCGACGGGCTGAGCGCCGTCATACCCGCCGAAGAGTTGGCCGCGACGCTGGTCGCCGGCCGCGCTCAGGAGGCCGCCGCGCGGCTCGTCGCCCTTGCCCTCGCCCGCGGAAGCGAGGACAACGTCACTGCGGTGGTGGTGCATGTCGGCCCCCACTAGCGCGCCGTCTGCCGGCCGCGGCACTCTCCCCCTTGACCCATGACGACGCCAGTGCCGGATCTCTATCGCACCCTCGGCGTCGGCCGCGACGCGACGACCGAGGCTGTCGCCGCCGCCTATGCTGGCTGGGAAGCGCGGTTGGCCAGCGGGGAGGCCATCGCCACTCCGGAATGGGAGCGCCTGCGCTACGCCCACGAAGTGCTCAGCAACCCCCAGCGCCGCGCTCTCTACGACTCGCTGGTGGCTGAGACCACCGTCTCCGGCCTCGATCTGTCGGTGACGCTCAGCGCCACTCGTCTGTCGCTGCTGCCCACGCCGCAGGTGATCTATGCCCTGGCGACGCTGGCCGCGCGCGGGACGACCGGGGAGCATCGCCCGCTGACGCTCGGCCTGGTGGTCGACCGCAGCACCTCCATGCGCGGTGAACGGCTGGAGAAGGTCATTGCCGCGGCCGAGTTGCTGCTCGACCGTCTGGGGCCGCAGGACGCCCTGGCGTTGGTCAGCTTCAGCGACCGGGCCGAGGTGGTGCTGCCCGCGGCCGTGCTGGGGACGGCCAACGGCCGCGACGCCGCTGCCTGGCGTGACCCCCGCGGCCGGTTGCGCGCCCTGGCCGCGTCGGGCGGCACGGAGATCTACCAGGGCCTGCGCGCCGGGCTGGATGAGGTCTCGCGTCTGGCCGACGATGGACGCATCGCCCACCTTATCTTGCTGACCGACGGCCACACCTACGGCGACGCCGACCATTGCCTGCGGCTGGCCCGTGAAGCCGCCGCGCGCGGCATTGGCATCACCGCCTTCGGTATCGGCTCCGACTGGAACGATGGCTTTCTCGATGCGCTGGTGGCGCCGTCCGGCGGCCAATCCCATTATGCCGCCGCCCCCGGCGACATCCTGCTCTACCTGGAGGAGCGGCTGGCCGGGCTGGGCGACATCTATGCTCGCGATGTGCGCTTGCTGGCGGGCTGGCCGGGCCAGCTGTCGCTGCGCGCCGGCTTCAAACTGGCTCCCTTCCCGCAGCCGCTGGCGCTGGAGGCCAACCCCATCCCCCTGGGCGACCTGGAAGGGCGTATGCCGCTGACCCTGCTGCTGGAGTTCGTCGTCGCCCCGCAGGCCCTGGCCGCGCGCTTCCGTCTGCCCATCGAAGTGCGCTATCGCCGGCCCGGCGGCGGCGAGGAGTCGCTCAGCCGCTCGGCCCAACTGCTGGTGCAGGCCAGCGTGGGCGGCGACGAGACGCCGCCGCCCGCACTGATCGAGGCCGCCCGGCGGTTGAACCTCTACCGGATGCAGGAGCGGGCCTGGGAGGAGGCGCAGTCGGGCCAGCTGAACACGGCCGCCGCGCAAATGCGTCGTCTGACGGCGCGCTACCTGGAGACGGGCGACCTGCGCCTGGCGCAACAGGCGCAACAGGAGGCCCAGCGGCTCGGCCATCTGGAGGCGATGTCGCCGGAGGGGCGCAAGGTGCTGAAGTACGGCACGCGCTCGCTGCTGGGCCGGTTGCCGCGGGAGCCGGAACCGTGATCGTCTGCCCCGAATGTGGCGCGCAGCACCTGCCGGGAACGCTGTTCTGCGACCACTGCGGCGCGGCCGTCCACCCGGCCGCGCAGGCCCACGCGGCCCGTACGGCGCGGCCACAACCGGCCGCCCCCGCCCCGCCCGCCCGCCGTCGCCCGGACACGCTGCCCCCCGCCGGTGATGCCCAGCCGGAGTTGCGTGTTGCCATCCCCCATCGTCGCCGCGACCTGTCCATCCGCGCGGCCGTTATCCAGATCGGTCGGGCCGACCCTGACGCCGACGCTCGCCCTGAACTCGACCTGACGCCCTTCGACGGCCTGGAGCGCGGCGTCTCGCGCCGCCACGCCACCATCCAGTGGGCCGAGGGCGGCTTCGTGATCATCGACCAGCACAGCAGCAACGGCACCTGGCTGGAGGGTGTCCGCCTGGTGGCCGGCTACGCCTACCAGTTGCCGCCGCACGCGACCGTGCGCTTTGGCGACCTGGTGGTACAACTGTCAACAAGCGATTAAACTAAAGAGCAAGAGCCTATGAGACTATCGGCGATCATTCAGATGCTGGACGAAGACCCCATCCTGGGCGAGCTGGACGGCCCGCCCAACCCCGCGGCGTACTTCCTGACCGTCCACAATCCGCGCCGCCGCGACGGCCGCACCGTGCCCTTCCTCGAGGCCAACGTCGAGACCGTCCTCATCGCCTGGCACCGCGTCGGTGTCGTCCAGTTGCTGCCCCAGGCCGAAGTGGAGAAGGCCATCGGCTTTGTGCGCGAGTGAGTCCATCTTATGGTTGAGCAAGTCCCCGATAACCTGGAGGCCGCCGGCCCACAACTTATCCTCATCGTCGATGACGAGTTGCGCATGCGCCGCTTCATCCGCATGAACATGGAACTGGAAGGCTATCAGGTCATCGAGGCCGAGAACGGCATCCACGCTCTCGACCAGATCCGTCAGTTCACCCCCGATCTGGTGGTCATGGACGTGATGATGCCGGAGATGGACGGCTTCGAGACGCTGAAGTTGCTGCGCGAGATCTCCACCGTGCCCGTCATCCTGCTGACGGTGCGCGACGAAGAGGAAGATATCACCCGCGGCCTGGCGCTGGGGGCCGATGATTATGTCACCAAGCCCTTCAGCCCGCGCGTGCTGACGAGCCGGGTGGCGGCCGTGCTGCGCCGCTCCCATTGGCCGGCGCAGCCGCCCCGCACCGTCTTGCGCATCGACGACCGTCTGTCGGTGGACTTCAACCGCCATCAGGTCATCGTCAACGGCGAGCGCATCGACCTGCGGCCGACTGAGTACCGTCTGCTGAATCATCTCATCCAGAACGCTGGCTGGGTCGTTCCCCACGACACCCTGCTGGCCAAGGTCTGGGGCTACGAGTACCGCGAAGAAACCCACTATCTCCGCCTCTACATCAACTACCTGCGCAAGAAGATCGAGGAAGACCCGGCCAATCCGCACTACATCCTGACCGAGCGCGGCGTCGGCTATCGATTCCTCGATTTCAAAAAGAAATAGGCCCGGCGCGTCCGCGTAGGACTTTCCGCCCGTTCTGCTCCTGTTTTTTTGTCCCATTGGCGCTATAATGGCGGAATCGGGAGCGGACTCTTGCTCCGGCCGCCAGTGCGACGGCCGGTCGGGCCGCTGTTGCCGCTTGACCGGACCGAGCAGTACCGGGACAGTCGGCGCAAACATCGCTATGATCGAGCGCGACACCGTAACGGCCGATGCCGAGCAGTTATTCGAGCTTATCAGCACCTACCTTTCTGAGACAGATCGCCTCAAGGTCCAGAAAGCGTATGAGTTTGCTCGTCGGGAACATGGCACTCAGCTCCGGAAGACCGGTGAGCTTTTCATCACCCACCCCGTCACTGTAGCCAGTTACCTGGCCACCTATCGGCTGGATGCCACGGCCGTTGTCGCGGCCCTGCTCCACGATGTCGCTGAGGACATCCCCATTCCCATCGAGCAAATCGCTGCCGAGTTTGGCGACGAGGTGGCCGCGCTGGTCGATGGCGTCACCAAGCTGAAGGAGGTCACGCGCGGCGTGGCCCAGGGGCGCAAGCTGTTGGCCGAGGAGTTGCAGCAGGCCACGCTGCAAAAGCTCTTCGCCGCCATGACCAACGACGTGCGCACGGTCATCATCAAGCTCTTCGACCGTCTGCACAACATGCGCACCATCCACGGCATGTCCCCCGCCAAGCAGCGCGCCAAGGCCCTTGAAACGCTGGCCGTCTATGCGCCGCTGGCCTACCGGTTGGGGATGTGGGAGGTCAAGAGCGAGCTGGAGGCGCGCTCGCTGGCCCTGTCGGAGCCGCACGCCTACGAGACCATTCGCGCCGAACTGGAGCGGTTGCGCCGCCACCAGGAGCCGCGCTTCGAAGGCCTGCGCGCCCAGATCGAGACGACCCTGCACAATGCCGGCCTGCCCGCGCGCGAGATCAAGTTGTCGCCGGAGAACATCTACACCGTCTACCAGGACCTGGTCAAGCACGGCATGGGCTACCGTGATGTGGACCGCAATCTGCGCCTGACGGTGCTCATGGAAGACCCCATCGATTGCTACACCGTCCTGGGCCATCTGCACACCATGTGGCGGGCCGTGCCCCGGCGCATCGACGACTACATCTCCGTCCAGCGCGAGAACCTCTACCAGTCGCTCCACACCACCGTCGTCGACGACAACGGCCAGCCGCTCAAGATCCGCGTGCGCACGGTGGACATGGAGCGCCGGGCGCAGATCGGCGTGCTGGCGCGCTGGTACTACGCCGGCACGGCTCTGTCGGTCGATGGCATGACCGAGCATCTGGGCACGTTCTTCGCCGACGTGAAGGACAGCATCAGCGTCGAGCCGCACAACGTCGAGTTGAGCGTCCAGAGCGCGCTGGAAGATGTCCTCGGCAACCAGATTCGGGTCTACACGCCTAAGGGCGAGCCGAAAGACCTGGCCGAGGGCAGCACGCCGATCGATTTCGCCTACAAGATCCACACTGAGTTGGGCAACCGTTGCCATGCCGTCCACGTCAACGACCTGCTCTACCCGCTGAATCGGCCGCTGAAGAACGGTGACCAGGTGCGCATCATCAACAGCATGCGCGCCCAGCCGCAGCGGGCCTGGCTCGATGAAGACCTGGGCTACATTACGACCACCTACGCGCGCATGCACGCCCGGCGCTGGTTCCGCCGCTTGCCGGAGGCAGAAGCCATTCGCCAGGGCCGGCTGTTGTTACAGCACGAGCTGGAGATGTTGGGCCTGCCCGATCTGCCGCATGGGAGCATTGCGCCCTTCTTCAGCTATAAGGACGAGACGGAGTTGTATTACAATCTCGGCCGCGCCGAACTGCTGCCGACCATACTATCGACGCGCATTATGTCCGACCAATGGTCGAGCGGGCGCTGCCTGCCCATCGATACGGTCGTTACCGCCGCCGACGGCTCGACCTATATGATCACCAATGCCGATGGCCACCACCTGCGCCTGTGCACCACCTGCGACCCGCGCCCCCGTGACGCCATCGTCGGCTATCTGCGCAAGGATGGGGCCGTCACCGTCCACCGTGAGGGCTGCCAGACGCTCAACGCCATGCGTTCCCGCGGCGACGCCGTCCACCATCTGCTCAAGCTGGGTTGGGGCGACACGCAGCAGCGCGAGGCTCGGCGGGTGCTGCTCTATGTCGATGTCTACGACCGGCCCGACCTGTTGCACGAGATCACCAGCCTCATGCACAAGAAGGATGGCAACATCGCCCACATCTGCACCACTCACCACAATCGGGTGGGTGAGCTGACCATCGAGATGATCCTGGAAGTCGTCAGCCCACGCCAGTTGGTGCGTATCCTGCACCAGATGGAGGCTCTGGTGAACGTCAAGGACGTGCGTTGCGCCGCCATGCCGTCTGAGGACGGCGCTAATGGTATGCCGGCGTCGTTCTATCGCCCCGAATAAGCGCCGGCGGCCGGCCCGCTCCCAAGCCTTTTGCTGAGCACGAGCTAAGAAAACAGCCCCGCCGATCGCCGCCGCCCTCCGACCGATTGACAAGGGGCCTGACCGTCCTCCATAATGGGATGCGGTTTCCAAACGAAATTTGTCACCAAAGCCAATTGCCTTACCAAAATGCAATAGCCAGCGGACAGACCTGATTGAAGGAGAATCAACCATGTTGAAGAAAAAGTACGTTAAGTCGAAGGACGAGTATGAAGTTACTTTCGAGCTGCCCAGCCAGGCCAACGAGGCCGTTCTGGTGTGCGAGGCCAACGGCTGGGAGCCGGTGGCCATGAAGAAGAGCAAGGGCATGTTCGTGGCTAAGCTGCGTCTGCCGGCCAACGGCCGCTACCAGTATCGCTACCTGCTGAACAATAGTGAGTGGATCACTGACGACGCCGCCGACGGCTACCGGCCTAACGAGCATGGCAGCGTCAACAGCATCGTCGAGACCTACAACGCCAACTAGGGTCGGGTCTGCGCGAGGATTGATCAGCGGCGGTCTGCTTCGGCAGGCCGCTTTTGCTTTCCGGCGCGGCTAACGCACGTGCAGGACACCCAGGGGGACGGTGTCCGACGGCGCGCGCGCGCCGCTGACGGTGACGGGCAGCCGCGCGCCCGTGGCGAAGTCGTAGAGACCGAGCTGCATGGGATAGTCGCCCGGCGGCAGGTCGGCCGGCAGCGCCAGCACGGCCGTCTCATCGAAGACCTCGCCCGCCGCCCACAGCCGCGGCGGATAGTGCCCGCCCATCACTGGCCCGTCGCTCTGGGCCAGCGGGGCCTGCGACGGGTCGCCCAGGTGGACGAAGAGATGCAGCTCGGCCGGGCCGGGCGGTGGGTCGCCCACCTGCCAGCGCAGCCGGATGGCGATGCTCTGGCCGGGCGCGGCCTCGGTCAGAGACGGCACAGCGCTGGCCAGTTCAATGTCCCCCAGCGTGGCCAACGGCTCGGCCCGCGCCGGCCAGCGCCGTGGCGCGACCTTGACCGTGCCGATGGCGATGCTGTCGGCGTCCTCGCTCAGCTTGACGGCCAGGCGCGCCTCAACGGGCAGGGCGTCGGGGTCTTCGGGGCGCACCTGCACCGCCAGGCGGTCGGCGACAATGGCCCCGTCGGGCCAGAACGCCGCCGGATAGCCGCCGCGGCCGGGGAAGGCGACGACATCACCGATGCGCGCAAAATCGCGGCCGAACAGCTCCATGTAGACCAGCGGCGACGCCGCTCGGCCGGTCGCGTCCGCCCGCCAGTAGAGCGTCACCCAGACCCAATCGCCCGGCCGCGCCGTGGTCGTCTCCACCCGTGCGCCCAGCAGCGTCAGCCCCTCGTCGAAGCGCGTGGCCAGCGGGGCGACATCGGCCGGCACGGCGCTGACCACGGGGGGACGGGCGAAGGTCTGCGGCAGCACGACGGCCAGGCAATAGACCGACGTGGCCAGCGCCAGGCCGGTGGCGGCCAGCTGCGTCCACGGCCGTGGCCAGCGGCTCAGTCCGTAGGCCGCGCCCAGAGCCAGCGGCACGAGCGCCGGGAAGAACAACCGCCCCTGGTCGGCCGAGGTGCGCAGGATGAATTGCAGCCAGCCGGCCGCGACCAGCGCCAACCAGCCCAGCAGGACGAAGAACGACGCATGGCGGGCGAGGAAGCGCCGCGCCCCCTCTGTCCACCGGCGACGGGCAACGCCCCAGGCGGCCCCCAGCGTGGCCAGCAAGGCGATGAGATTCCAGATGATGTGAACCCATGCCGGCGGCTGCACGCTCATCCAGCCAAAGAGGGCGAAGAACGACAGCCAGACGCGGTCCATATCCTGGGCCACTTGCAACAGCGAGTAGCGCCGGTAGCCGCCGGCGATGGCCACGAACTGATTGGCCGCGGTCGGGTCGCCGTAGAGCGTCCAGTTGCGCCACAGCAGCCAGCCACCCAGCAGCAGCGCCGGCACGATCACCCAGGCCACGGCCACGGCCGCCCGGCCCAGCCGTCGTTGCCGCCCTGTCGCCAGCGCCAGCAAGCCCACCACTCCCGCGCCATAGGCCAGCAGCAGCAGGCCGGCCGCTTTGGAGAGCATGGCCAGGCCGATGGTGAGGCCCAGCAAGAGCAGAGGGGCGGGGGAGCGGGACAATGCGGCGACGCCATCGCCCGTGGGGCCGGGGCGGGGATTGAGGAGGCGGAGAAGCTGCCACATGGCGGCGGCGCTGAAGAGGGTGATGGCGGCGTCGTTGCTGACGGCGGCATGGATGAAGGCGAACTGGGGCAGGAAGGCGACGAGGGCCGTGGCCAGCAGCGCCCGCCCCGGCGCGGCCGGCCAGACCGCCCGCCCGGCGGCGTAGATGCATAGCAGTGTGCCCAGCCCCAGCGCCGCCGACAGTAGTCGCGCGGCGTGGGCGGCCAGGACGTGGCCGTGCCAGGGCCACTGCTCCTCCGGCGCGCGGACGAACATGTTGGCGTTGATGGCCGGGCGCGCGCCACTCTCGCCGCGCGGGTTGGGCGGGGCCAGCGGGCTGATCCACAGGTTGCCGGCGACGCTGGACACGTCGACGCGCGGGTTGGGCCACAGTTGCGCCGGCTGGCCGTCGCGGTCCAGGGCGCGGATGAGCAGCGCGGCGGCGGCGTAGTACAGCGGCGGCTGGGCGGCCTCCTGGCCCATGCCGCCGGGGTCGCTCGTCGTCGGCAGGCGGCCGTTGCGAGCGATGAAGTCGGCCGTGAAGTAGTGGAGGTTCTCGTCGGGCGTCTCGAACGGCGGCGAGGCCACGCCGTAGCCGATGGCCAGCAGCGCGTAGATGCCCAGGATGAGGGCCAGCAGGCGGCGGGTGGCGCGCGTCGTCAGAGGTGGCATGGCTCGGTTCATGGCGTCAGGCGCGTCGTTGGCCCGACGCGCTCCAGGGTGATGTAGTTGTACAGTCCCGTCTCCAGCGCTTCCCCCGGCGCGGCGAAGACGTGGCGCTGCCAGAAGCGGTCGCCCGGCTGCCACTGGTCGGCGCTGAAGCCCAGGCCGTCGGCCACGGGCATGCTGCCGTCGGCGGCGATCAGGTGGGCCTGCACCGACAGGGGCGCGGTTGTCGCTGCGACCACCTGCCAGAGCGTAACCCACTCGGCATCAATGGCCCCATAGGCCCGCAGCGCCGCCGGGCCGTCGCTCTCGCCGGCGTAGGGGCGCAGCCGCTGGCCGCCGGCCGCGCCGCCCGGCCAGTAGGCGATGCGATAGTCAGGGCCGTAGGCGTTGGCGCGGTGGCGATAGACCTCCTGCGGCCCATCCGCGCCCAGCCAGCGGTCGATCCATAGCTCGCCCGGCGGCAGCACATACCAGCCCGGCCCCTCCGGCAAGACCCAATTCGTCGCGCAGTCGAAGCCCACATGGCGCAGCCCGGTCTGGCCGACCAGCGCTTCGGCCGCGGTGTCGTCTAAGAGCCGGCCGGGCGCGTCGCAGTGGGCCACCCAGTCGCCCCCGGCCGGCGCGGCCACGTCGTAGACGAAGATGGAGCCACCCAGGCGCGTCAGCGGCGCGTGGCGGCGAAACCAGTCGAACAGGTCGATCTCCCGGAGCGTGCCCAACACGAGGCCGGTGCCCTGCAGGTCGCTGGCGTTGATGGCGTAGCGGCCGGCGGGCGGGTTGGCCGCGGGGAACGGCTCGCCATCGTTGAACGCCTCCACCAGCGACGGGCCGGCCAGCCCCTCACGTTCCCGGCCGGCGATGCCGCTGTAAGAGAAGCGCAGCCGTTGGCCGGTGGCGGCCTCATAGTCGCGGGCATAGCCGGCCAGCAGGCGCAGGTCTTGCCCCCAGTCGAGATTGGAGTCGCCCAGGTAGCGCTCGCCCCGGCCGCGGGCCAGGGCGTTGAAGTAAGCCAGATGGTCGGGGTGGGTGCGCGCGGCGACGACGACCGTGCACGCCGCGGCCAGCGACAGGACGACGCGGGCGACCAGCCGCGGCCGGGGCGACGCCAGTTCCCACAGCCAGGCCGCGGCCGCCCCGCCCAGCAGCATCAGAAAGGGCACGGCCGGCAACAGATGGCGATAGCCGAAGTTGAAGCGACTGACCGCGGCCACAACCAGCAGGACAGCCCCCGCCAGCGCTGGAAAGGCCCACACGCGCCAAGCCGCCCGCTGCCGCCAGAGGACGACGGGGATGAGCAGGAAGAGCGCCAGTTGCAGCGGCGGCGTCTTCAGCAGCAGCGTCACCGGGAAATAGAACCAGGAGCCGCTCATGGCGATGCGGCCGAGGAAGAAGTTGCTATGGCCGACGGCCACTTCGCTGAGGAGCATATCCCAGGCTGTCCAGTAGGCGGGCAGGGGCAGCCCGGCGCGGGTCTGGAAGCCATAGAGCGCCCAGAGCACCAGCGCCGCCGGCGGCAGCAGGCCCAGCCACACCAGCAACGGCCGCCGCCACGGTGTGCCCCGCGGCGCGCCGGCGTAGGCCAGCAGCAGCGTCACCGGCAGCAACAGCACGCCGGTCAGCTTGGCCGCCAGCGCCAGCCCCAGAGCGACGGCCGTGGCCAGCCAGCGGCCCCGACGCGGCCGCTGCCAATAGCGCCACCACGTGTAGACGGTGGCGAACCAGGTCACCGTCGCGGCCATGTCGGTCGTCAGCAGCGACGCCGAGGCCAGCAGGTTGGGCGAGAGGGCGTAGAGGCCGGCCACAGCGACGACGGCCGCCGGGCGGGGATCGAGCGCCCGCATCCATGCGACCATCAGCGCCCCCAGCACGACGCCCATGAGCACGACGACGAAGCGGCCCAGCCATATCACCCGGTCGATGGCCACGTCGTCGCGGCGGATGTACTCGCGGCCGATGTCATAGGGATTCAGCGTCGGCCAGGCGGCTGTGGCGCTGACGGCGGGCAGCGCCGGCTCGGTGTGCAACAGGCCGCCAGCCAGCCGGTAGGTCAGAGGGGTGTGCATCTCCGGGATGCGCATCGCGCCGGTCTGGGCCAGTGTGAGGGCGTGGACGAGGTGCAGCGGCTCGTCGGTGGTGATGGCCTTGCGTCCGGCCGTGTCCAGCGCCAGGGCAAAGAACACAAGCAACGCCGCCACAGCGAGCAGGCGATATTGAAGGCGGCGGCGCGCGGTCGGCGGGTGCATAGGGCCGATTATAGAGGAATCCGCCGCGCGAGGCGCACCTGTCCCCCGCCAGCGCCGGGAAAGGCGAAGGCGCAGGCGTGGCGGAGTCGGAAAAGACCCGCTTCTGAGCCGCGTCGGGCTGGGTCATCCGCATCCGATGACGTGCTATTCTGTGTAATAGGTGAAATAACTACCCGTGGCGGCGCGGGGATGTGGCACAGGGCGCGGGGAGAAGATACCATTGTGCAGCCATCCTGAAAGTGCCACGGCCGAACGCCGCCGCAGTTTCACCAGAACAGGAGTTTGAAGCTGGAATGAAGAAGAGATTTGTGGTTTCCGCGTGGGCCGTGTTGCTCACGATTGTGTTGCTGCTGGCCGCTTGTGGCCCGGCCCAGCCGCCGGCCGACGCCACGGCCGAAGCCGCCGGCGACGCGACGACGACGGTCGATGAGGGCATCGTCGATGAGACGAGCGGTGATGAGGCTCCGGCCGGCATCCCCACCGTCGAAGGGCCGACGACCACGACCGACAGCGGCCTGGTCTATATTGAGACGCAGGCCGGCGACGGCCGCTCGCCCGAAGAGGGCGACCTTGTCACCATGAACATCGTCGGCATGCTCGACGATGGCACCGTCTTTGCCGATACCTACACCGACGGCTCGCCCATTACCGCCACTGCCACCGATGAAGACCTCTTCCCCGGTTGGAAAGAGGGCTTGTTGCTGATGAAAGAGGGCGGCAAAGCCCGGCTCATCATCCCGCCCGATCAGGCGTTTGGCGCCGAGGGCGCGGGCGGCATCATCCCTCCCGATGCCACCGTGACGATGGATGTCGAACTCATCAAGGCCGAGTCTCCGCCAACGCCGACCGACGTCAAGGACAGTGACCTGACGACGACCGAGAGCGGCCTGCAATACTTCGATATCGTCAAGGGCGAGGGCGACATGCCCAAGTTGGGCCAGGAAGTGGTGATCAACTACGTTGCCTGGTTGCAAGAAGGCAAGGAGTTCATCGCTCGTTCGGACGACCAGGGCGGCGAGCTGACCTTTGCCATCGGCAGCGACACCGTCTTCCCCGGATGGGAAGAGGGCGTGACGACGATGCAGAAGGGCGGCAAGCGCCTGCTGGTCATCCCGCCCGATCTGGCGCTGGGCGACGAGGGCGGCGGCCGCATCCCCCCCGGGGCGACGCTGCTCATGGAAGTCGAGTTGGTCGACATCCTGCCGCTGGTGACGCCGACGGCCGTCGATGATGCCGACTACACCGTCACCGAGAGCGGCCTGAAGTACTTCGACCTCGTCGAGGGCGACGGGGCCGTGGCCGAGGAAGGCAGCGAAGTGACCGTCAACTACACCGGTTGGCTGACCAACAACGTCAAGTTCGACAGCTCGCTTGATGGCGGCCAGCCGTTCACCTTCACCCTGGGCACCGGCGGCGTCATCCCCGGTTGGGACGAGGGCGTGGCCGGCATGAAGGTCGGCGGCAAGCGCCAGTTGGTTATCCCATCTGAGTTGGGGTATGGCGAGACGGGCGGCGGTTCGATTCCGCCCAACGCCACGCTCATCTTCGAAGTCGAACTGCTGGATGTCCAGGCAGCGCCGTCGGAGTAAAACCGGCGGTGGAGTGGAGCACCCGGCTCCCGTTTAGCTCGTTCGCCGCCTGGGGTCTCACTGCCCAGGAAAAGCAAAGGGCCGGAGCGATGGCGCTCCGGCCCTTTTTGCCTCAGGCAGGGGCTAAGCTGCGCCTATATCAGCCCGCTCATCACCCCGGCCAGCACCTCGCGCCCCGGCCGCAGCCGGTCGTCATCGAGCGACGCCAGCGGTGTGTCCCCCAGATGGCACGTCTCGGCCAGCGACGGCCGCGACGCATCGTAGTAGACCAACCCCGTGATCAGTTCCCTATCCGTTTGCGCCCTTAGGAGCCGATGCATCGCCTCCAGCCGGTCGGTCGGGTTGTAGTCCGTCTCCAACTTGCGCAACTGAATGAATGAACCGTCGTGCATCCGCACGACGCGCATCTCGCCGGGGTCGTAGGGTTCGATCTCGATCTCTGCCTCCCGTGGCACGAAGCCGATGGCGTGCAACGGGACTTCGTGCTCCTTGCCATAGCCATAGCTCTTGGTGGAGGAGTCGTCGTTGTTGAAGGCCACACAGGGGCTGACGATGTCCAGCACGGCCGTGCCTCCGTGGCTCAGGGCGGCCTTCATCAACTCGCGCACCTGGGCCGGGTCGCCGGAGAAGGAGCGCGCCACGAAGCCGCAGCCGGCCAGAATGGCCTCCATGCAGATGTCGATGGGCGGGAACTCGTTCGTGCCGGCATACTTGAGCGTTTGGCCTTCGTCGGCCGTGGCTGAGAACTGTCCCTTGGTCAGCCCATAGACGCCGTTGTTCTCGACGATGTAGACCATGCGAACGTTGCGCCGCAGCAGGTGCTTGAACTGGCCCAGGCCAATGCTGGCCGTGTCGCCGTCGCCGCTGACGGCGATGGCTTGCAACTGGCGGTTGGCCATCAGCGCCCCGGTGGCCAGCGAAGGCATGCGGCCGTGGAGGGTGTTGAAGCCGAAGCTCTGGCCCAGGAAGTAGGCCGGCGACTTGCTGGAGCAGCCAATGCCGCTCAGCTTCAGGGTTTCGGCCGGCCGGACGTTCAGTTCGTAGGCCACCTGGATGATCTGATTGGCGACGGAGTTATGGCCGCAGCCCTGGCAGAGGGTCGAGGGCAGGCCCTTATAGTCCGCCTGGGCGAGGCCGAGGGCGTTGACGCGCGGGGCGCGCTGAACCGTTGTTGTATCGGTCATATCATTTTTCTCTCTGAGGGGTGGACGCGCGGACGCGTGGACGCGCGGACGCGTGGACGCACGGACGCGTGGACGCGCGGACGCGTGGCACGCGCGGACGCGTGAGTCCCCGTCACATACTATCTGTGATCACCTCGCGGTTGTGGCCGTCGTGGCCCATGTCGGTCAGACCGCTGTCGCCACGAGGCAGCCCGTTGCCGGGCGAGAGCGAGCCGTTGCCGGGCAGGTCGGTCTCCGTGGCCCCTTCCACACGTTCCTGGCGCGGGGCCGGCGCGGGGCGCGGCCGGGCCGCCTCCTGCGCCAGGATGGCCTCGACCACCCAGCGCGCCGTCAGGGGCATGCCGTCCAGATGGGCCAGCGAGACGAGCCGCGTGGCCAATCCCGGCAGCTCGGCCGACAGGATGACGTGCATCTGCCCGTCGCGGTTCAGCTCGACCACGTAGGTGCAGTCATGGGCGGCGACGAAGGCCGCCACATCGCCGTTGATGGGCAAGGCGCGCAGACGCATGAAGCTGGTGGGTACACCGGCCGCGGCCAGCCGGTCGCGCGCTTCGCGTAGGGCCGGTTCGGTCGTGCCATAGGCCAGGATGCCGATCGTCGCGCCCTCGACCATCTCCACCACCGGGGCGGGCACAAGGCCGCGGGCGGTATCGAACTTGCGCGCCAAGCGCAGCATGTTGCTTTCCCAATCTTCCGGCCGCTCGCTGTAGACGGCGGCGTCGTTGTGGCCCGTGCCGCGGGCGAAGTAGGCCGCCAGCGGGTGCGTGTTGCCGGGCAGGGTGCGATAGGGGATGCCGTCGCCGTCAATGTCGCGGTAGCGGGCAAAGCCGCGCTCGGCCACATCCTCGGCCGACAGCACCTTGCCCCGCCGCAGCGGCTCGGCCGGGTAGTCGAACGGCGGCGACATCCAGTTGTTCATGCCCAAATCAAGGTCGCTGAGGACGAAGACGGGCGTTTGCAGGGTGTCGGCCAGGTCGAAGGCCCGGTAGCCGTACTCGAAGCACTCAGCCAGGTTGGCCGGCAGCAGGACGACGTTCTTGGTGTCGCCGTGGCCCAGGTAGTAGGTGAAAAGGACATCCCCCTGGCTGGTGCGCGTCGGCAGGCCGGTGCTCGGCCCCACACGCTGGATGTCCCACAGGACGGCCGGCACCTCGGCGAAGTAGGCCAGGCCGACGTACTCGGCCATAAGCGAGATGCCGGGGCCGCTGGTGGCCGTCATGGCTCGCGCCCCGGCGAAGCCCGCGCCGACGACCATGCCAATGGCCGCCAGTTCGTCCTCGGCTTGCACGACGGCGTAGGTCGCCTCGCCCGTCTGCGGGTCGCGGCGCATCTGGGCCAGGTAGCCATCGAGCGCCTCGATGACGCTGGTGGACGGGGTGATGGGGTACCAGGCGGCGAAGCTGACGCCGCCAAAGACCGCGCCCAGGGCGGCGGCCTCGTTGCCGGTCATCATGATCAGCCCATCGGTCTCGTTCATGGGAACGACGCGGTAGGGGTGGTTGCGAGCCAGGTTAGCGGCCGCCCAGTCGTGCGCCGCACGGACGACAGCCATGTTGCTGTCCACCGTCCGCTGCTTGCTCTTGAACAGGAACGACAACGCCTCTTCCAGCCGCTCCAGCGGGATATCGAGCAGGTGGGCCAGCGCGCCGACGTAGACCATGTTGGCCATGTAGTCCTTCAGCTTGCCCTTGCTGCCCGTGTCGCGGATGAATTCGTTGACCGGCACGGCGTAGATGGTGATGTCGTCGCGTTGGGGCACGCTGCGCCAGTCGCCGTTGACCAGGCAGATGCCGCCCGCGGGCAGCGTCTGGATGTCCTGGACGACGGTGGCCTGGTTGAAAGCGACGAGGACCTCCGAGGTGTAGCGGCGGCCGGTGTAGCCGTCGGCGCTCAGGCGAATGTGGTACCACGTTGGCAGACCCTGGATGTTCGATGGGAAGATGTTTTTGCCGTTCACGGGGATGCCCATCTTGAACAGCGCGCGCAGGATGGCCAGATTCGCCGTCTGGCTGCCCGTGCCGTTGGCCGTGGCGGCGACGATGGCGAAGTCGTTGACGATGAGCTGCTCCGGAGCGACCTCGGCCGCCGGTCTCGGCGCAATGCCATTACTCATAACAGATCTCCTTCAGAGCGCCGCCGGGCTGGTTGCCCGGCCGGCGGCCTAGCAGACATCATGGGGCGGGTCATCGACCCGCCCCTCTGACAAACAAATTCACTCCCGGCGCCGCCCCGGCGAACCGGCCGCGGCGGCTGTCGCTGACTACGAGTTGCTGTGCAGATAGCGGACAACGTCGCGGAAGGAGATGACTCCCACCGGGCGGTTGTCCTCGTCCACCAGCGGCAGATGACGGAAGCCGTGGATGGCCATCAGATGCAGCGCGTGGGCGATGGGCAGGTCGGCGTGGACGGCCACCGGGCTGGGCGTCATGTAGGCGCTCACCGGCGCGGCCGTCAGGTCATCGACCAGCCCGGCGACGCGCATCAGCACGTCACGCTCCGTAAAGATGCCCACCAGCCGGTCGGTCTCGTCGGTGACAAGGACGCAGCCGATCTGGTGGCCGGTCATCTGGCGGATGGCCTTGGCCAGCGACGCGCCGGCCTCAACCTCGACGGGCGCGTGCTTGCCCAGGGCAGAAACGTTCTCCTCCACTAACAGGTCTTTGAGACCGTCGATGTCCAAATTGGTGCCGGCCCGGCCATAGCTGGTGGCGTCGTCGGCCTCTTTTCCCTGGCCGGTCAGGACGTCGGTATACTCGTCGTCCAGCTCATGAGGCACGCGGCCGGAGATGTGGACCTCGACTGGATCTTCGGGCGAGGGCGGCACGACCGTCCACAGGTCGGCGGCGCGATACAGCTCGTCGAGGTTGCCGGGGCCGCGTTTGGCTCGCGCCGTGGCGATCTGTTCCATCAGGCCGTCGGTGTAGGTCGGCCGGTCTTCCATCTGCCGGAAAACGCCCATCGGCGTGGGATACTCCATGCCGCTGAGGATATAGCCCAGATCGACCGACGTGGCGTCGTGGACAAGCAAATCACTCTCGCTGATGCCGTCGCCCAGAGGGACGATCTCCGGCGTGAAGCCGTTCAGGCGGATGCCGCGGTCGCGGTTCTTGCCGAAGACCATCGGCTGGCCGTCCTCCAGGTAGAGGATGTTATCGTCGCGGGTGCGGCGGTCGTCCAGCCCTTCCCACTCGGTCGGGTTGAAGATGACACAGTTCTGGTAGACCTCGACGAAGGACGAACCCTTGTGGGCCGCGGCCTGGTGCAGCACTTCACCCAGGTGTTGCGTGTGGGTGTCCAGCGAGCGGGCCACGAACGACGCCTCGGCCGCCAGGGCAATGCCGATAGGGTTGATGGGGTGCTCGATAGTGCCCATGGGCGATGACTTCGTCTTGGCCCCCAGGCGCGACGTGGGGGAGTATTGCCCCTTGGTCAGGCCGTAGATGCGATTATTGAACAGGATGATGTTCAGATTGACGTTGCGTCGCAGGGCGTGGAGCAGATGGTTGCCGCCGATCGACAGGCCGTCGCCATCGCCGGTGATCACCCAGATGCTCAACTCCGGGTTGGTGATGGCCAGCCCGGTGGCCAGCGTCGGCGCGCGGCCGTGGATGCTATGGATGCCGTAGGTGTTCATGTAGTATGGAAAGCGGCTGGAGCAGCCGATGCCGGAGATGAACACGATGTTCTCGCGCGGGATGCCCAGGTCGGGCAATACCTTCTGCACGGTAGCCAGAATGGCATAGTCGCCACAGCCGGGGCACCAGCGCACGGTCTGGTCGGAGGCGAAGTCGGCGCGGGTCAGCGCCGGACGGTCAACGGGTTGTAGGGGGATGGTTGCGGTAGTCATAGTTCTCTCTGCCAGGTGGCGGGCGACTAGCGTCCCAGCGCCTGCTCGATCTTATCGCTGATCTCGCGGATGGTAAACGGCCGGCCGTGGACCTTGGGATAGGACTGGATGTTGAGGGCATAGCGGCCGCGCAGCAGGAAGGCCAGCTGCCCACCGTTCAACTCCGGCACAATGACCTGACGATAGCGGCTGAGCACATCGCGCAGGTTGCTGGGCAGCGGGTTCAGGTAGCGCATGTGGGCGTGGGCCACCGAGAGGCCGTGCCGTTGGGCCGCGACCACGGCCGAGCGCACCGCGCCATAGGTGCCGCCCCAGCTGACCAGCAGCAGCTCGCCCGATTCCGGCCCGAAGACCTTTTGCGGCGGGATGACTTCCGCCAGCCGGGCGATCTTCTCGGCCCGTTCGCGCACCATGCGCTCGTGGTGTAGCGGGTTATAGGACACGTTGCCCGTCTCCGGGGCCTTGCTCAGGCCACCGATGCGATGCTCCAGGCCGGCCGTGCCGGGGATGGCCCACGGCCGCGCCAACGTCTCCGCGTCGCGGAAGTAGGGCAGGAACGCGCCGTCGCCGTTGGCCGGGGCGTCAGCCGGGCCGTCGGGGTGGACGACGGGGATGGGCGGGATGTCGGCCGAGTCGGGGATGCGCCACGGCTCGCTGCTGTTGGCCAGGAAGCCGTCGGACAGGATCATGACCGGCGACATGGAGCGCACGGCCAGCCGGCAGGCCTCCAGGGCGATGTCGAAGCAGTCGGACGGGCTATAGGGGGCCAATACGGCGATGGGGCTTTCGCCGTTGCGGCCGAAGAGGGCCTGCAACAGGTCGGATTGCTCCACCTTGGTCGGCAGGCCGGTGCTGGGGCCGCCGCGCTGCACGTTGACAATGATCATCGGCAGCTCCAGGGCGACGGCCAGGTTCATGCCCTCGCTTTTGAGGGCGATGCCGGGGCCGCTGGTGCCCGTGACGGCCAACGCGCCGCCGAAGGCCGCGCCGATGACCGAACCCATGGCGGCGATCTCGTCCTCGGCCTGGAAAGTGCGCACGTCGAAGTTGCGCAGCGGGGCCAGGGCGTGGAGGATGTCGCTGGCCGGGGTGATGGGATAGGTGCCGTAGAAGAGCGGCTTGCCCATCTTCTGCGCCGCCGTTACCAGACCCAGCGCCAGGGCGGTGTTGCCCGTCACCTTACGGTAGGTCCCCGGCGTCAGAGCGGCCGGGCGGATGCGATAGCGATGCTGGAAGATGCGGCTCGTCTCGCCGAAGTGGTAGCCCGTCTCCAACGAGCGGATGTTGGCCGCCATCAGCGCCGGCGTCTTGGCGAACTTTTTGCGCACCCAGTCGAGGGTCACGTCGAGCGACCGGTCGAACATCCAGAAGGCCAGGCCCAGGGCGAAGAAGTTCTGCGACCGATCCCTGTCCTTGGTCGATAGCCCCTCGATTACCTTGAGCGCCTCGCGGTTGAGTGTCGTCAGGGGCACTTCGATGACCTGGTACTCGCTCAGCGAGTTGTCGCGCAGCGGGTTGGCGTCGTAGCCGGCCTTGCGCAGGTTGCTCTGCGAGAAGGCGTCGCTGTTGGCGATGATCGTCCCCTGAATCTCCAGGTCAGACAGGCTGGCCTTCAGCGCCGCCGGGTTCATGGCCACCAGAATCAGGGCTGCGTCGCCGGGGGTCAGGATGTCACGGTTGGAGAAGTTGACCTGGAAGCCGCTGACGCCGGCTAACGTGCCCGCCGGGGCGCGAATCTCGGCCGGGAAGTCGGGCATGGTGCTGACATCGTTGCCAAAGACGGCCGACGTATTGGTGAACTGTGTGCCGGTCAGCTGCATGCCGTCGCCCGAGTCGCCGGCAAAGCGGATGACGACGGCGTCGCGTTCTTCAATGATGTAGTCGTTATCGTTCATGGTTCTCTAGTCTCCGCCCTCTGGCTTGCTGGGATATTGCTCCGGGCGCAGCGGCCGGTTCTGCACCTCGACCGGGTAGCGCGCGCCCAGATAGGCGATCAGGGCGGCATAGGTCATATCGCCCAGGATGTTGCCCTGGCGATCGACCACGGGCAGGTTGCGGAAATGGTGATCGTCCATCAGCCCGAGGGCCTCGGCGGCCGATGCGTCGGGCAGGACGGTGATGGGGCCGGCGGTCATGACTGCGTCCACCGGGCCATCGAGCGTCTCCGGCCGGTTCATCACCCGCTGCAAGACATCGCGCTCGGTGAAGATGCCAACCAGCTCGCTGCCGCGGACGACCAACACCGGCTGCCCCGCGGCGGTGCGCATCCGGTCGAGCGTCACTCGCACCGTTGTGCCGCTCTCGACGACGGAGCAGCGGCTCAGGTCGAGATGGCGCACCTGTTCGTTTTCCAATTCTTCCTTGAGGCTCTTCATGGATTACTCCCCTAAATGTCGGCCACTGCTTCCGGCTCGGTCTGCAGCAGCGCGAAGTGTTCATTTAACAGACGCCGGCCGCGCTCGAAGTCATCGGCGCAGAGGGCATCGACGATTTGCTCGTGATAGTTCCACACGTCGAGCCAGTACTGGTAGCGCATGAAGTGGGTCACTTCGCTGGCTTCGTAGGCGTCCCAGTAGGCGACGAGAAGGCCGTGGACAAAGGGATTGTCTAGCCGGCCGAAAATGGTCAGGTGTAATTCGCGATGTTCCGCGTTGGGGATGTGGATCGGTTCGCCGCGCAGTTTGGCCCAGGCGCGGCCGATGAGGTCGCGCAGCCGCAGCCGGTCTTCAGCCGTCAAGCGGACCACAGCCTCGTCCCAGAAGCTTGTTTCGATGGTGCGGCGCAGCTTGCTCAGCTGGGCAAAGGTGGCCTCGCCCGTGGCCAGCCCGAAGAGGATGGCCGGCAGGATGGCCTCGGCAAAGTCGAACGGCTCACGCTGGATGCCCAGCCGCGGCCGCACCGACACCACGCCCAGCCCACGGGCCACGGCCAGCTCCTCGCGCAGCTTGCCGACACCAACGCCCAGCGTGTCGCCGATCTCGTTCAGGGACGGTAGCTTGTCGCCGGGGTCGATGTGGTAGGCGACAAGGTAGTGGAGGAACTCGGAGTCGAGTTTGTCGAGGCGCACGTTGATTGATCCAATAAATCGAATAAATCCAACAAATATCGATTATAGCTCGTTTGCCGGCAATGGCAAGGGCGCGCTCGTTAGAGGCAACCGGGTCGCCTTCGGGCCATATTGGACTCATCGAAATAATAATCAATACGTGGACGATAGGGCCAATCTCCTTGAATTGGGCGGCGGCGACTACTACAATGGATAGGAGAAGTGATACGCAATCATTGGCCGAGGCTGCAAGCGCGCCCCGGTCCGGAGGATAAGTAGATGAACGAGAACGGACATGACAGCAACGGCCGTGGCGAAGTGGGCAATGTAACCGTCAAGCGCGGCCTGGCCCAGATGCTGAAGGGCGGCGTGATTATGGATGTGGTGACGGCGGAGCACGCCCGCATTGCCGAGGAGGCGGGCGCGGTGGCCGTCATGGCCCTGGAGCGCGTGCCGGCCGACATTCGCGTCAGTGGCGGCGTGGCCCGTATGTCCGACCCCGGCCTGATCCGCGAGATCATGGCCACGGTCAGCATCCCTGTCATGGCCAAGGTGCGCATCGGCCACTTCGTCGAAGCGCAAATCCTGGAGGCCATCGGCGTCGACTTCATCGACGAGAGCGAAGTGCTGACGCCGGCCGACGAGGCCTACCACATCAACAAGCGCGACTTCAAGATCCCCTTCGTCTGCGGCTGCCGCAACCTGGGCGAGGCGCTGCGGCGCATTGGCGAGGGCGCGGCGATGATGCGCACCAAGGGCGAGGCGGGCACGGGCGATGTCGTCGAGGCGGTGCGGCACGCGCGCTCCGTCCTGGGCGAGATTCGCCGCCTACAGAACATGCCCGACGAGGAGTTGATGACCTACGCCAAGGAGATTGGCGCGCCGTATGAGCTGGTCAAGGAGACCAAGGCGCTCGGCCGCCTGCCGGTGGTCAACTTCGCCGCCGGCGGCATCGCCACCCCGGCCGACGCTGCCCTGATGATGCAGCTGGGCGTCGATGGCGTCTTTGTCGGCTCCGGCATCTTCAAGAGCGGCGACCCGGCGCGGCGGGCCAAGGCCATCGTCGAGGCCACAACCCACTTCCGCAACGCTGAAATTCTGGCCCGCGTCAGCGAAAACCTGGGCGAACCGATGGTCGGCATCGGCGTCAGCACGCTGGCCCCGGAGCAGCTGCTGGCCGGGCGCGGCTGGTAGGAAAGAAGGGGCCAGGTTCCCGGGGCCAGGAAAGAAGGTTTCAGATTCCAGGGAAGATCGCTCTTCCCTGGAACCTGGAACCTGGCCCCTTCCCCCCTTGAGACAACACCTATGAAAATCGGCGTCCTCGCCCTGCAAGGGGCATTTATTGAACATATCAACATCCTGCGGCGGCTGGGGGTGGAGGCGGTCGAGGTGCGGCTGCCAGAAGACCTGGCGGGGCTGGATGGCCTGATCATTCCCGGTGGCGAGAGCACGACCATCGGCAAGCTGGCCAATACCTACGGCCTGACTGAGCCGCTGCGCAAATTCGCCGCCGAGAAGCCGGTCTGGGGCACGTGCGCGGGGATGATCTTCATGGCCAAGCAGGTCGGCCGCGACCAGCCGCTATTGGGGCTGATGGACATCGAGGTCGAGCGCAACGCCTTCGGCCGGCAGGTAGACAGCTTCATCACGCCCATCGATATTGACGTCAGCAACAACGGCGCGGCGGGACCGTTTACCGACGGTTGCCCCTTTCCGGCCGTCTTCATCCGCGGGCCGCGCCTGGTGGCCGCCCACGGCGACGCCCGCGTCCTGGCCCGCCTGGCCGATGGCACGCCCGTCGCCGCCGAAGAGGGCCACTGGCTGGCGACCTCCTTCCACCCCGAGCTAACTGACGACACGCGGCTGCACGAGTACTTCTTGCAGATGGTTGAGAGGGGCTAGATTCCGGGTTCCGGTTTTAGGTTCCAGGTTCCAGGGCAGAGCGCTCTTCCCCTGGCCCCTGGCCCCTGTTCTTACGGTTTGCGCGGCAGCAACACCGTCACTGTCGCCCCGCCGCCGGCGTCGTTCTCGGCCGTAATCCGGCCGCCGTGCTGGCGGACGATGCCCTCCGCGATGTAGAGGCCCAGTCCCGTGCCCTGCCCATTGGGCTTGGTCGTGAAAAAGGGCTCGAAGATGCGCGGCAGGATGTCCGGGTCGATGCCCGTGCCTGTGTCGCTGACGGCGAAGGCGAACCAGTCGCCGTCGCCGGCCAATTGCGGCGTCCAGAAGCGCACGTGGACGGCCCCGCCGTCGGGCTGCATGGCGTCGCGCGCGTTGGTCAGCAGATTGATGAGCACCTGGGCGATGCGATGGTGATCGCAGAAGATGGTTTGCAGGTCCGGTTCCAGATCCAGCTCGACCGTCACGTGGGCCTGCTTGCGGAACTGCTGCTCGACCATCATCAGCGCGTCCTGCACCACGGCCGCCGGGCTGGTGATGGCGATGGCCGCGCCCTCGGCCGTGTCCCGGCCGACGCTGTGGGCATAGTTGCGCAAGACCTCGACGATGCGCGCGCAGCGGAACGCGCTCTGCTCGATCAGCTCCACATAGCGGGCCAGTTCCTCGCGTCCCAGCGCCTCGCCGTCCAGTTCGTCGCGCAGATTCATGCATGTGGCCGTGATGACGCTGATCGGGTTAGTCAGTTCGTGGGCCACGCTGGCGGTCAGCGTGCCGATGCCGGCCAGCCGTTGGGCATGGACCAGCGATTCGTTGAGGCGTTCCAACTCGTCGCGGCTGACGAAGGAGACCAATTGCTCGCCGTCGGCCGTGGCGCTCAACGGCGAAACGGCCAGCTCAACGGCGAACGACTGCCCGTTGCGCCGCGTCAGCGCGCCGTCGTGGGCGCGGGCCGGCTCTGGCCTGGCCCTCTCGCCCGGCGTTCGTTCGCCCAGCGTTCTTTCGCCCAGCGTTCGTTCGCTCGACGCGCGTGCCGCCGGCAAACCGCCGGCCCAGAACTCAGCCAAGTGCATATTCGTCAATTGTCCAGCCCCATACCCAAGCAGCGACTCGGCGGCCCGATTCGCCGACAGGATCTTCCCATTTTTGTCCACAACCAGGACGCCCTGAAGCTCGCGCTCGCGCAGAACGTCCTGAAACGGCAGCGTGTATTCAGTTTCCACCTTTGCCACCTGTCCCTCTTTCCCCGAATGTCCAGGCGATTGTGGTTAGGATACGCGACGGACGAAGTGAAAACCGTATGGCCGCCGTAAATATGATGTGAACGCAGCGTGAACGCGGCCGTCGTGTCTGCCGGGCCGTGGGGAAAGGGCCGCCCGTCGGCGGTCTTAGCCGTTCAGGTGGAGGACGAACTTGGCCATGTCGGCGCGTTCCACCCAACCGTGCGAGGCGTTGACGAAAGCGGCGCGCTGCCCGGCTTGCAGGCGTAGCTTCTTGAGCAGGGAACTGGCTGGCATCGACTTTCTCCGGCAATGTGTAACTTTTTGGTAAGGCTTTCTAAACCGCAGTTTAATACAATGCCGTTATAGTAGGGCTAAACATGCGAACCAAGATAGGCTGCGTATCTATTATTAGAAGAGGATATAGCCATGCTAATTAAGAAACGATCGACACTCGATATTCCCTCGTCCGAAATCACGCCCAGGAGCGTCTACCTGTCGCGGCGAGCATTCATTTCTGGCGCGGCGGCCGTGGCCGGGGCGGCAGCCCTGGCCGCCTGCGCGCCGAAGACCGACCTGAGCGGTGTGGGCAGCGCGGCGCGTATGCGGGCCACGGCCGACGCTGCCGCGGCGGCGATCGCGGCGGGCACGCCCCTGGCACCCACCGCCACGCCCGTCGTCATCCCCGGCCAAACTGATGAGCTGGGCGACCCGTTGACAAGCCTGGAGAGCGTGACCGGCTACAACAACTACTATGAGTTCTCCACCAACAAGGAGGCCGTCGCCGGGCGGGCGAAGGACTTCCGCGCGTCGCCCTGGCAGGTGGCCGTCGGCGGGCTGGTGGCCAAGCCGGGCGTCTATGACATCGACGATCTGCGCACGCGCTTCGCGGCCGAGGATCGCATCTACCGGATGCGCTGCGTCGAGGGCTGGTCGATGGTCATCCCCTGGCAGGGCTTCCCCCTGGCCGAGCTTCTGCGCGCGGTCGAGCCGACCAGCGACGCCCAGTATGTCCGCTTCGAGACGCTCTACGATCCGAAGCAGATGCCCGGCCAGAACAGCCCGTTTTTCCGCTGGCCCTATGTCGAAGGGCTACGGCTGGACGAGGCCATGAACGACCTGACGCTGCTGGCCACCGGCCTTTACGGCGAGGCGCTGCGGCCGCAAAACGGCGCGCCCATTCGCCTGGTAGTGCCCTGGAAGTATGGCTTCAAGGGCATCAAGTCCATCGTCAAGATCGACCTGGTGGCCGAGATGCCGGAATCGCTGTGGATGGCCGCCGCGCCCCGAGAGTATGGCTTCTATGCCAACGTCAACCCTGAGGTCGATCATCCACGTTGGTCGCAGGCGACGGAGCGGCGCATCGGCGAGGGCGGCCGCCGGGCGACGCTGATGTTCAACGGCTATGGCGAACAGGTGGCGTCGCTTTACACCGGTATGGATTTGGCGGCAAACTACTAACCCGTGGAAGATAATATGACCACACCCATCGATGCGCGCGCCGTGCCAGTGCGCCGGCAGCGACGACTGTCGCGCGAGACCCGGCGCCGGCTGCTGCGGCTGAGCTATCATGCCGTCGGCCTGTTCCCGCTGGCCTGGCTGCTGTTCGACTTCTGGTTCGGCCTGCTTGGCCCGGACCCGATTCGGGCCATGACCCTGCGCACCGGCAAGGCGGCCATCATCCTGCTGACGCTCTCGCTGGCGGGCACGCCGCTGGCCACGGTTTTCGGCTGGAAGGATGCTCTGAACCTGCGCCGGCCGTTCGGCCTCTACGCCTTCCTCTACGTCTGCATCCACCTGACCATCTTCATCGGGCTTGACTACGGTTTCCTGCTGTCGCTCGTCGTCGATGAGATCGCCGAACGGCGTTACGCTCTGGTCGGCTTCTCCGCCTTCCTGCTGCTCATCCCCCTGGCGCTTACATCGACCAAGGGCTGGCAGCGCCGCCTGGGCAAGCGCTGGAAGGTGCTGCACAAGCTGGTCTACGCCATCGGTGTGCTGGCGGTCATCCACTACATCTGGCTGGTGAAGAACGCCTACGCCCAGCCGCTGCTCTTCGCCGGGCTGGTGGGTGTGCTGCTGCTCGTTCGTGTCCCGGCCATCAAGACGGCCATCGTGCGCGCCCGCCGGCGGCGCGTCTAAGCGCCTCGCCTCCACCGGCCGTGACGCCCGAAACGCAAGACGCCTTTGCCTTGCCTTTCGGGCGTTTTTGCATGAGCATTCGTGGCGATGCAAACGACGATCCTCCTTTTGCTGGCGGCCGTGCTCCTGGTGGGCGGGCTGGGCTGGCTGCTCCACTGGCTGCTCATTCGCACCGAGGGCGTCTTTCTGGGGCGGCGGGTCGTTGTCTGGCTCTACGACCTGGCCGCGGCGCGCTACGACGCCATCAAGCAGTATGACCCTGACACGGAGAGCGCCTTCGTCGCCTGGCCGCTCAGCCGGCGGCTGAAGGGGCGGCCCGCGCCGGTGGTGCTGGATGTGGCCACCGGCACCGGACGGCTGCCGTTCTTCCTGCTGGCCGAGCCGCTCTTCAACGGCCGCGTCATCGGCCTGGATGCCTCGGCGGGCATGCTGGCCCAGGCGCGGGACAAACTGGCCCCGTTCGACGACCATGTGACCCTCGTTCGCGGCACGGCCGGCGACTTGCCCTTCCCCGACAGCGCCTTCGCCGCCGTCACCTGCCTGGAGGCGCTGGAATTCCTGCCCGACGACGCCGCCGCGCTGCGCGAGATGGTGCGCGTCCTGGAGCCGGGCGGCGTCCTGCTGACGACGCGCCGCCAGGGGACGGAGGCGGCCTACTTCCTCGGCCGCGCCCGTCGCCGCGAGGAACTGGAGGCGCTGCTGCTGGGGCTGGGGCTGATGGATGTGCGTAGCCAGCCCTGGCAGGTCGAGTACGAGCTGGTTTGGGCGGTCAAGGGGCCGGCGCGAGTGAGCCAAACCTGAGTAAGGGTCGCCCCACCCGGCGAGCATGCTAGAATTCAGCTGGTTCGCCGCGAGACACAGTCATTATGCAGGCAATTTCACCTCGCTCCCCACGCGCCGCCGGCCGCGCCCGCAACCTCGGCTACTTCCTCATCCCGCCCATTGTCGGGTTGACGCTATTGGCCGTGCTGCTGGCCCTCGGCCTGACGGCCTACCGCGCCCGCTACAGCGGCCGAGTCTACACTGGCGTCAGTGTGGCTGGCATCGACCTGAGCAAGAAGACCTCGACCGAGGCCGAAGCCGTCCTTGGCGAGGCGCTGCCCTACGCCGGCGCGGCGACGGTGACCCTGGTCGATCCGGGCACGGGAGAGGAATGGGGCTTTACGCCGGCGCAGTTGGGCGTGTCGGTCGATACCGCCGCCACCACCGCGGCCGCCTTCGATGTCGGCCGATCCGGTGGGCCGCTCCGCCGTCTGCAAGACGCCTTCCAGAGCTGGTACTATGGTCGTACCATCGCCCCCATCATTGTCTTTGACGAGTCACAACTGGACCGGGCGCTGGCCGGATTGAGCGAGACCGTGGAGCGCAACGCCGTCAGCGCCAGCTGGCAGCCGAACGACAGCGGCGCGCCGGCCTATGTGCCGGCACAGATCGGCCGTAGTATCGACCGCGCTTACCTGCGTGAGCAACTCATGCAGCCCATCCGCGCCGAAGCTAACGCCCGCGTCGAACTGCTCGTCCATGACATCTACCCGCCCGTCTACGACACGACCGAAACGACCGAACAGCTGGCCAGCCTCTACTCGGAGCCGGTACATTTCTACTTCCAGCAGCCGCTGGACGACTTCGACCTGAGTGGTGTGACGCTGCCGGCCGAGGAGTTGGCTCGCTGGGTGCGCGTGGAACAGGTCGAGGGGCCAGACGGCCACGGCCAGCACCGCGTCCAGATCGATGAGAATGCCGCCCGCAACTGGCTGGCGCAGTTCGGCGCCCAGTTCTACCGCGAGCCGGTCAACGCCCGCTACTACTTCAACGACGACACGCGCGAGCTGGTTCTCGTCGCGCCGCACGTCGATGGGCGCGAGTTGGATGTGGAAGCGACGTTGCAGCGTCTTGTGGCCCAGTTAAACAGCGGCAACCACGCCGTGCCCATCATCCTGCGCGACATCACTCCGCTGGCCCACTCCGGCGCAACGGCGGCCGAGTTGGGTATCACTGAGTTGATCACCGAGACGACGACCTGGTTCTATGGCTCCTCCGACGCCCGCAAGCACAACATCGCCCGCGCCGCGGCCAACTTCTACGGCGTCGTCGTCGCCCCCGGCGAGGAGTTCTCGTTCAACCGCTACCTTGGCTCGGTCAGCGAGACCGACGGCTATGAGGTCGGCCTGGTCATCGTCGGCGGCCGGACGCTGCGCGGCGTTGGCGGCGGCGTCTGCCAGGTTAGCACGACGCTCTACCAGACCGCTTTCTGGTCCGGCTTCCCCATCGTCGAGCGCTGGGAACACGGCTACATGGTCGGCTATTACAACGACGGCGAAGGGCCGGGCATGGACGCGACTGTCTTTTCGCCCATCGTCGACTTCCGCTTTATCAATAACACGCCCTATCACCTGCTGATCGAGAACTACTACAATCAGGAATTCGAGTCGTTGACCTTTAAGTTCTACAGCACCAGCATGGGCCGCCGCGTGGTGAAGACGGAGCCGGTCTTCGAGAACATCGTTCCGCCGCCGGCCGACGACGTCTGGGAATACGACGAGGAGATCCCCGCCGGCACGGTGCAGCAGTACGACTACGCCGCCGAGGGCGCGCGCGTCACCGTCCAGCGTCAGGTCTTCAACGCCGACGACCAGCTGATCGAGGAGCGCGCCTTCGTCAGCAACTACATCCCCTGGCCCAACGTCTTCCGCTATGGCCCTGGCGTCGAGCCGGGCGACTACTCGCTGGTGCCCAAACCAGACTACTAGACGCGGGCTACCGCGGGCCACCGCGACTACTGCGGGCCACGCCTTTTCTCTGGTAAACGGGTCACATGGCCCGTTTTCCCAACTTATCCCCCACTTTTCGCCAGTATATCGCAACGGGATTGATCTGTAGAACAAGTGTGCTATTATAGGGAATAGGACAGACACATCCTCTTCCCCCCACCACTACCCCTCCCCTGGGAGCCGGTAAGTGCTGAGCTTACCGGCTCCTCCTTCTTTCTGGTGGACGGTGGAGCCAAGAGGAAACCTGCGCGAGAGAAAATAAGGAGAAAGGGTGATGCAGCAAGAACGGTTTTTCAACCGGTTCGCCGGATCGCAACCGGTCGAACTGCGATCCGCGAGCGCGTCCCGCAAGACTGTGATCGGTCTCATTCTTGTGGTCGCCCTCGTTGCGTTTGAGTTATTCAACTTCGATACGACGCGTTATGCCCTTAACAACCTGCTGGGCGAGATGGCTTTCTTTGGCGTCACATGGGCCAGCATCCTGGCCATCGCCTTCTGCGCCATCGACTTCGCCGGGCTGGCGCGGCTGTTCACGCCGGAGCGCGGCGCGGACGAGCCGAAGGCCGTCTGGTATTTGATGGGCGCGTGGCTGCTGGGCGCGACGATGAACGCTATCATGACCTGGTGGGCGGTGTCGCTGACGCTGTTGAATCACGACTTCGGCAACGAAGTCCTCGGCCGCGAAACGTTGCTGACGATGGTGCCTGTCTTTGTGGCCGCCCTCGTCCTGCTGACACGTATCCTGTTCATCGGTGCCTTCTCGGTGGCCGGTGAGCACTTATTCGACATTGCCGGCGACGCGCAGGCCAGCAGCGCCCGCCCGCAACTCGCCCGCGAGAAGCTCATTGCCGCGCCGCGCCGCGCGCCGGAGATCATCCCGGTCGAGGACGAGCCGGTTGTGCCCCTGCCGGTGGCTCCGCGCCGCACGCCCACTGGCCGGCCGCACGAGCGTCCGTCGATGCCCAGCGGCGTCCACCACGTGCCCGCGCCGATGCAAGCCAAGCCGCGCCGGTAAAGAAGGGCCGAGGTTCCAGGGGCCAGGTTCCAGGAAGAGCGTTATTCCCTGGAGCCTGGCCCTTTTTTGCGTCTTCGCGCCTTTGCGTTAACCTTTTTGCCCATGAGCAAGCAGCGTGTCCGCGAGCAGTTCGGCGCCAACGCCGCCGCCTACGTGTCCAGCCCCACCCATGCCCAGGGCGCCAGCCTGGCCCGACTGGTCGAGCTGGTGAAGCCGCAACCAAGCTGGCGCGTCCTCGACGTGGCCACGGCCGCCGGCCACACGGCGCTGGCTTTTGCGCCCCACGTGGCCACCGTCATCGGCCTCGACCTGACGGCGCAGATGCTGCCTCTGGCGGCCGGTCTGGCTGCCGAGCGCGGTGCGGCCAACGTCGGCTTGGCCGTGGGCGACGTGGACGACCTGCCCTTTGACGCGGCGGTGTTCGATCTCGTCACCTGTCGCATCGCCCCCCACCATTTCGCCGATATCGGCCGCTTCCTGGCCGAGGCGGCGCGAGTGTTGTTGCCGGGCGGCGTGCTGGCCGTGGTGGACAACATTGTCCCCGGCAGCCGGCTGCGCGGCAAGCGGGCCGACCGTCAGCGCGAGGCGGGCGCATATGTCAACGCTTTCGAGAAGCTGCGCGACCCCAGCCATGTCCGCTGCCTGAGCGAGGAAGAGTGGCTCGATGCGCTGGCGGCCGCCGGGCTGATTGTGGAGGCGCGGGAGACGCTGGACAAGCGGCTGACGTTCGAGACGTGGGCCGCGCGCCACACGCCGGTGATGCAGACGCGGCTGCGGGCGATGTTGCTGCAAGCCCCGGAGGCGGCGCGCGCGTTCCTTGACCCGCGCCCCGAGGGCGTGACCACCTTCCGTCTGCGCGAGGGGTTATTCATTGCCTGCCGTGGCCTGTAGTGCAGGCTGTTAGCCTGCCGTGGAGAGACAGCCTGCCGCGGCCTGTAGTGCAGGCTGTTAGCCTGCCGCGGAGAGATAGCCTGCCGCGGGGAGACAGGCTGACAGCCTGTGCTACGGTTAGGCGTCGTCGCGGTCGATGACGCTGTTGGTCGCCCGCATGATCTCCTCCAGAGACATGCCCCGCGCCCGTTCCAGGCGGGCGAGGCGCTTCTGGAATTGGGCCAGGCCGTAGTCGATGAAGTCCTCCTCCACCAGGCCGAAGGGCACGGGGTCATACTGGGCGAAGACATCGCCGATGACGCCCAGCGCGGCCGGCAGCAGCGCGTTCATTTGCTCTTCCAGCACGTCCCACAGGGCCGCGTCCTCGGCCACCAGCCGCGACAGCAGATAGATGCCGTAGGCGATGTGGCGCGACTCGTCCTGTTTCAGCAGGCCGATGCCGCGACGCGTGCCGGGCATGAGGTCGTGGCGCTCCAGCACGGTGAAGTAGGCGTGGTAGCCCGTCTCGGCCAGCATCCCCTCGACGATCATGTTGTAGGTGACGGCGGCGCGCACCTGGGCGGCCGGCGAGCGATCGGCCGCCAGCGCGCCCAGTGTTGCCGGCAGTACGTCGTAGAAGATGGCGCGGTAATTGTCGCTGTGATAGCGACCCAGGTCGCCGGCGGCCGTGCTGCCGGTCGTGCTGACGGCTACGTTGGTCAGGAAGCGGCTGAAGAAGTCGGTGTGCTTGGCCTCCTCGAACAGGAAAGTGGTCAGGAACATCTCTTCCTCGACGCGCCCCTCGGCGGCGATGGTCATGATCAGGGGCAACAGGTCGAGGGTGACGGCCTCCTCGCCGGCCTGGAACATGGCCGTCAGGCGCAACAGGATGTCGCGCTCTTCGTCGGCCAGGGCCAGCCAGTGCTGCCGGTCGGCGATCAGGTCGATGTCGCTGGGGTTCCAGATGCCCAGGCGCTTGGCTTTCTCATAGAGGCGCATGGCTGGCGCGTCGCGCCGCAGCCCGCGGGACGTGGTGGCGAAGCTAGTGTGGGACATGGCCGCGATTCTAGCCTCGCTTCCCTGGTGACGCACTCCTTCCGCGCCCCACGCTCCTGTGCCCCTGCCCGAAAGCTCATTGCCACTCGACAGATGAGAATCCCGCTATCCCCCCGCCTCGGCCGTTGCCCGCCTCTGTTCGTGGCCATACAATCCAATCGCTGCCGGGCGGCTGCTCAGCAGCGCAACCCAATTGCCTGGAGGAAGTCCGTGCAATCATCCCAACCTTCTCGTAACGTGGTCGTCCTGGCGATGGTGGCTCTGGCCGTCCTCGTCCTGGCCGGCTGCGGCGGCGAGACGCCCACGGCCGAGGCGACACCCATCGCCGCGGCCGTCACTTCCGCCCCGGCGGCCACATGGACGCCGCTGCCGGCCGTCGTTGTCGTGACCAACACGGCCGCGCCGACCCTGCCGCCACCGGCCTCGCCCACGCCGCCGCCCTCGGCCACACCGCTGCCCGCCTCGCCCACGCCTGAAGTCTCGCCCACGCTGGCGGCGACAGCGACGGCCATCCCGGCCACGGCCGCCCCGGCCACGGCCGGGCCAACCCGCCCGCCGGCCACGGCCGCGCCGCCGACCCTCTCGCCTAACCCGACGCTGGGCGAGAACCTGCTACCCAACCCCTCTTTCGAGGAGGGCTACAGCAACCAGAATGGCATCGCCGAGCTGCACGCGCCCAACGGCTGGCGCGTCGAGTACCAGGAGGGGCCGACCGGCTTCGGCTCGAACGCCTGGGATGTCTACGTGCGGCCCGACACCCGCATCTTCCCGGCCGCCTTCCTGCCGCCGGAGGAGCATAGCCTCTACATCTTCGATGGCTCGACCACGCTGAAGGTCTTCCGCGAGCAGGGGGCGCTGAGTATGCGCCTGCTGACCGACGTGGAGCTAGGGCCGGGGACCTATGTCCTGGAGGCCAACTTCTTTGCCGATGTGTTCGAGAAGTACGAGAACGACCACAAGGTCCCGCCGGCCGACCCCAATGCCGGCGAGGCGGCCCTCTTTGCCGGCGCGGGCGGCACGGGTTGGATCGCCAACAATTACCTGGCCAGGAATACCATCAAGCACACTTTCACTGTCAGCAGCGCGCAGACGATGACCGTCGGCGTCGGCTTCCGCGGCCGCTACGCCATCGCCAACAACGGCTGGTTCGTGGACAATCTGTCTCTGCGGCAGTTACAGTAGCCCGACCGCAACCATGAGGCCCGTTGGGCCGTATAGCTTAGTAATTACAGACGCAACGTCTATTTGATAAGGAGCGCAAGCGATGACTGACCCGAATATTGATAGCCTGAAGAACGAAGAGCGTATGAGGATCGACATTCCCATCGAGGAAGACATGCCCGGCGGCGCGGCCAAGACCTCTGCGGCGACGACCGACCTGGTTGAGGAGTTCAAGCGCCTCGGCCGGCAGTTCGGCGACACGGTGCAGACGGCTCTCAACAGCGAGGAAGCTCGCCGGCTGGAGACGGAACTGCGCGCCGGGATGCGGACCTTCGCCGACGAGGTGGAGCGCGCCTTCCACGACGCCAAGACCAGCCCGACGGCCACCCGCGTGAAGGAAGAGGCCACGGGCGCGAAGGAACGCGTGGAGGCGGCTGAAATAGCTCGCAAGGCGCAGGAAGGTGTCGTCACTGGCCTGCGCTGGCTCAGCGTCGAGTTGGAACGGCTGGCCAACCAGTTCACCGCCAGCCAGCAGCCCCCGGCCGAAAAGCAGCCGCCGACCGAGTAGGCCAAGTTACCCCACATACCGGCGAAAAAGGACGCCCGGCAGCTGGTCTGCCGGGCGTCCTTTGTGTCTGGCGGGCCGGGCGCGGTGGCTAGAGCACTGCTTTAGCCACCGCGGCGATGTCGTCGATGTCGTCCAGGTCGAGCCACTGGAGCATGATGCGCTGGACGCCGGCGGCCGACCAGGCGGCCAGCTGGTCGGCGATGGCCGCGCCGTCGCCCACCGCCTGCCTGCCCGACGCACGCAGCTTTTCCGGCGTCGTGTTACGGCGGGCGGCCTTGGCCGCCAGCGCGGCGGCGTCGCGAGCGAAGATGCAGCCGGCCATGAGCGAACGGCGCACCGACGCCGGCTCGCGCCCGGCGGCCAGCAGCAGCGCGTCTAGGCGTTGGCTGCGCTCGGCGAAGTCGGCCGGGGCCAGGAAAACGCCGTTCCATTCGTCAGCATAGCGCGCCGCCAGCGGCAGCGTCCGCTTCGGCCCGTTGCCGCCGATGAGAATGGGCGGGCCGCCGGGGCGCGCCGGCCGCGGCCGCAGGATCGCCCCGCGTAGTTGATAGTACGTGCCGTCAAAGTCCACCGGCGTGTCGCTGTTCAGTAGCCGGGTGACGACCTCCAGCCCTTCTTCGAAGCGGGCGAAGCGCGCCGGCACATCGAGCAGTTGCCGGCCGAAGTTCTCGTGCTCGCGCGCCTGCCAACCCGCGCCCAGGCCCAGCGTCAGACGCCCGCCGGACAGGTCATCGACGGCCGCGGCCATGCGCGCGGTCATCGTCGGGTGGCGGAAGGAGACGGGCGAGACGAGCGGGCCGAATTCGATGCGCCGGGTGTGGCCGGCCAGCCAGGTCAGCGAGACCCACAATTCCAGCGAGTCCTTGTCGGGCGGGCTGGCGTTGGTGTAGTGGTCGGAGCGGTAGAGGCCGGCAAAGCCGAGGTCTTCGGCCGCGGCCGCCAGACGTTGCCAGCGTGGCCAGGTCAGACCATCCTGGCCCTCGATCATGAGCGCAATTTCCACAGGTGCACCCCCGCAAACAAAAAAGGCGTCGCAGTCGCGCGACGCCCTTCATCGATTCGCTTTGGCTTAGGCCGCAGCCTTTTCCAGATGCGGCATAACCTGGGCCAGGATGCGCTCTTTCGGCTGCGCGCCGACGATGCGCTCAACGACCTTGCCACCCTTGAAGAGCATCAGGGTCGGGATGCCGACGATGCCATAGCGCCCGGGCACGGCCGGATTCTCGTCCACGTCGAGCTTGGCGACCTTCAGGACGCCTTCCTGCTCCGTGGCGATTTCTTTGACAAACGGGGCGACGATTCGACAGGGGTGACACCAGTCCGCCCAGAAATCGACCAGAACGGGCACGCTGGACTCCAAAACTTCCTTCTGGAAGTCGGCATCAGTTACATCAAGTGGCTTGGCCATTATCCTTATTATCTCCTTCAGAGTAATTCTCAATCGACTGCCTTAGGCCGTAGACGCGACCATTGCATCAATTCTTACCCAAGCATGTCAGAAAGACATTAGCATGGTGCTCATTATAATCGAATCGGGATGGCCACGCATCTGCCTCTCAGGAAACGAGCACTGGCGCGACGGCCGCGCCGCAATGCTCAGCTTGCCCACCCGCCAGGGGCGGCTAGAATTAGGCTATGACCGACCTCCTGATCGACAATGGCCGCCTGGTTACCTGGGGTGACCCAAACGAAATTCTGGCCGAAAGCGCGCTGCTGCTGCGCGACGGCCGCATCCACGACATCGGCCCCTCGGCCACGCTCCGCGCGCGCTACCCCGACGCCGAGCGCCTGGACGCCCGCGGCCAACTGGTGATGCCCGGCAATATCTGCGCCCACACCCACTTCTACGGCGCGTTTGCCCGGGGCCTGGCCATTCCCGGCCCCGCGCCCAGAGACTTCCCCGACATCCTGGAACGCCTCTGGTGGCGGCTCGATCGGGCGCTGCTCGATGTGGACGTCGCCTATAGCGCTCTCGTCAGTCTGGTCGATGCCGTCAAGCACGGCACGACGACGCTCATCGACCACCACGCCAGCCCCAATGCCATCGACAGCTCGCTGGACCAGATCGCCGATGCGGTGGAGACGGCCGGCGTGCGCGCCGTTCTGTGCTACGAGGTGAGCGACCGCAACGGCCCGGCCGAGGCGCAGGCGGGCATTGGCGAAAACGTGCGCTTTCTCCACGCCGTGACCGAGCGCCCCGGCGACCTGCTGCGGGCCACCTTCGGCCTGCACGCTTCGTTGTCGCTGAGCGACCGGACGCTGGAACGCTGTGTGGCCGCGGCCGAGGGGCTGGACACCGGCTTCCACATTCATGTGGCCGAGCACGAGGTCGATGAGTACGACGCGCGCGAGAAGTATGGCCGGCGCGTCGTCGATCGGCTGGTCGCGCTGGGCATCCTCGGCCCGCGCAGCATCGCCGCCCATTGCGTCCACGTTGACGCGCGGGAGATGGATCTGCTGCGCGAGACAGGCACATGGGTCACCCACCAGCCGCGCAGCAATATGAACAATGCCGTCGGCGCGGCCCCGGTGGAGAGCTTGCTGCGGCTGGGCGTGCCGGTCTGTCTGGGCAACGACGGCATGGGCAATGCCATGTGGCAAGAGTGGAAGGCGGCCTACTTCATGCACAAGCAAGTCCACCGCGACCCACGACGGATGAACGGCGCGGACGTGGCCCGCATGGCCATCGACAACAACGCGGCGCTGGCCGGTGTCTTCTGGCCGGACTTACCGCTCGGCCGGTTGGCGGTTGGCGCGGCGGCCGACATCATCTTCGTCGACTACCACGCCATCACGCCCATGACCGCCGGCAACCTGCCCTGGCATCTTATCTTCGGCTTCGAGAGCAGCATGGTGACGACGACCATCGTCGGTGGCCGGGTGTTGATGCGCGACCGGCAGTTGCTGACGCTGGACGAGGCGGCCATCACGGCCCGCAGCCGGGAGTTGGCGGTCAAAGTGTGGCAGCGGTTTGAGGAATTAAGCAACTAAGGCAACCAGTAAAGGGGAACTGACTATGAAGATCGCGATTCTGGGCGGAACCGGCAAGGAGGGTTCCGGGCTGGGCTTCCGTTGGGCAGCGGCCGGGCATGAGATCATCATCGGCTCGCGCACGGAGGAGAAGGGACGGCGGGCGGCCGAGGAGCTACAGGCGGCGTTGCCGGCGGCGGCCATCAGCGGCTGTGACAACGTGACCGCCGCGGACGACGCCGAGCTGGTTGTCCTGTCGGTGCCCTATGAGGCCCAGCAGGCCACCCTGACCGACGTGCGCGCCGTGTTGCAGGGCAAGATGCTGGTGACGGTCGTCGCTCCGCTGGGCCAGCCCAAGGCCCGCGTGATGCGGCTGCCCAGCGGCCGGTCGGCGGCCGAGGAGGCGCAGATGCAGCTCGGCAGCAATGTGACCGTCATCGCTGCCTTCCAGAACATCTCCGCCACCCATCTGCGCGACCTGGAGCATCCCCTCGACTGCGATGTGCTCATCTGCGGCGAGCGGGCGGCCGACAAGGACATTGTCGCCGGGCTGTGTCGCGACGCGGGTATGCGCGGCATCAACGCCGGCGCGCTGGCCAACGCCATCGTCGCCGAGGGGCTGACGGCCGTGCTGCTGGGCATCAACGTGCGCCACAAGATCACCGGCGCCGGCATCCGCATCACCGGCTTGCCGGAAGAATAGTGATCAGTGGGTCAGTATCCAGCTGGATACTGACCCACTGACTTACTGACCACTGACCACTGACCACTAATCTCCTCCTCACCGCCCTCCCCGGCATTCCCGACGTGCGTCCGGGCGACGACGTGGCCGTGCTGCTGCTCCAGGCGCTCGGCCGCGCTGGTCTGTCGCTGCGCGACGGCGACGTGCTGGCTGTGGCCCAGAAGATCATCTCCAAGGCCGAGGGGCGGCAGGCGCGGCTGGCCGATGTCGCGCCGACGGCACGGGCCGAGGAACTGGCCGCCATCGTCGGCAAGGACGCGCGGCTGGTCGAACTCATCTTGCGCGAGAGCACGGCCGTGTCGCGCGTCGCGCCGGGCGTGCTCATTGTGCGCCACCGCCTGGGCTTCACCAGTGCCAACGCCGGCATTGACCGCTCCAATGTGCTGACCGAAACCGGCCCGGAGGAGGCAGTGCTGCTGTTGCCGCTCGATCCCGACGCCTCGGCCGCCCGCCTGCGCGACGCGCTGGGCGCGGCAACGGGGGCGCGCGTCGGCGTGGTCATCACCGACAGCCACGGCCGCCCCTTCCGGCTGGGTACGGTCGGCGTGGCCATCGGCGTGGCTGGGCTGCCGGCGTTGTGGAACCGCCGCGGCGAGGCCGACCTCTACGGCTACCGCTTGCAGCACACCGATGTCGGCCTGGCCGACGAGATCGCCGCCGCCGCCGGGCTACTCATGGGCCAGGCGGCCGAGGGGCGGCCGGCCGTGCTGTTGCGCGGGTTGCGCCTGCCGCCGGCCGAGGGGCAAGCGACTGACCTCGTTCGCCCGGAGGGGATGGATCTCTACCGCTGAACGGGCGCTTGCCCGCCCACCGGCGTCGCGGCCGGCATTTCTAGCAGGGTCGTTGTCGGCGTGTCGTAGCGCCGCAGGATGGGGAACTTCCAGGCCACCAGCGCCGTCAGCACCACAGTCGCCAGGCCGCCGCTGACGACGGCGAAGGGCACGCCGAAGGCCGCCGCCAACAGACCCGCCTCCAACTCGCCCAACTGCGGGCCGCCCATGAAGAACATCATGTTGACGCTGGTCATGCGGCCGCGCAGCTCATCGGGCGTCGAGAGCTGACGCAGGGTGCCGCGGATGACGGTCGAGATGGCGTCGCCCGCGCCGACGAGCATGAGCAGGAAGAACGACAGCAGAAAGGCGTTGGACACGCCGAAGAGGGCTGTGGCCGCGCCGTAGACCATCACGCAGATCAGCAGGATCGGCCCCTGACGGCGTAGTTGTTCGCCACGGGTGGCCAGAACGCTGCCGGCGACGACTGCGCCGACCGAGTCGGCCGTGGCCAGCCAGCCGTAGCCCAGCGCGCCCACGCCCAGGATGTCACTGGCGATGATGGGCAACATCGTTCGCGCCGAGCTGAAGAAGGTGGCGATGAAGTCGAGCAGCATGGTGCTGGAGATGATGGGCGTGCGAAAGACGAAGCGCAGCCCGTCCAGCAGCGCGCTCAGCCCCAGCCCGGCCGATGACGCGGCCACCTTGCCCCGATAGCTCATCAGCAGCAGCGAAACCACCACGGCCAGAAACGACAGGGCGTTGATGATATAGACAAAGCCGACATCGACATAGGCCACCAGCAGGCCGGCCAGCGCCGGGCCGATGATGGCCGCGGTCGTCCAGGTGAGCGTTTGCACACTGACGGCGTTGCCGAAGTGTTCCGGCGGCACAAGGTGGGGCACCAGCGATTGGCGCGAGGGGTTCTCGAAGGCGGCCACGGCCGACAGCGCCGCGGTGAACACATAGATGACCGGCACCGTCTCGCGCCCCAGCAGCGTCAGCACGCCCAGAATGCCGGCCATCAGCGCCGCGGCGATCTCGGCGTAGAGCAACAGGGTGCGGCGGTTGCGCGTGTCGGCCAGCATGCCGCCCACCAGGGCGAACAGCACAATGGGGATGACGCGCACCAGCCCCAGCGTGCCCAGTCCCAGCGCCTCTGCGCCGAGGTTGACGGTGCGGCCGAGGAGGGTCAGCGTCAGCGTCTGGCCGCGCAATAGCTCGAAGATGTGCCAGTTGACGGCGATGAGCTGCATCTGCGAGCCAATGACGGACAGAAAAAGGCCAGTCCAGAAAATGCGATAGTCGCGGTATCGCAGGGCGGAAGGGAACTGAAGTTTTGAGCGAAGCATTGTGGTTCGGGGTCAGCAGGCGGCGGCAAACCGTGGGAAAGCAGTATCCGCTTTCCTACGCGTCGATCGATTTTATTGGAAGGGCAGGATTAGTAGTCGCCGCGATTCCTGGCGACGCGCGGCGAGCCGTAGAGCCACCAGTAGTCGTCGCGTGGGTAGGCGGGCTGCCACTCGGCCGGCCAGACGAATTCGCCCGGCTGCCAGCGGTTCTGGAGGCGCATGTCCAGCAGGGTCACGAGCTGCCCCGGCCGATCATCCAGCTGGTAGGGTGGCATGCTCAGCCGGTCGAGCAGTGCCTGGATCATGGCCCGCGTCTCGACGATGGTGCCGTAGTTGCTGCTGTGCTGGAGCGTGCCGTGTTCGATCTCCTTGACCGACTCCTCCCACTGGCGCAAGCGCGACTCTAACTCGTGCTGGGCCTTGGTTTCAAAACGGACAACACGATTGCTCAGGGTCTGGTTGAACTGGAAGACGGCCGCGTCCACCTGACTGCGCTGCTCCGGCGTCAGCAATTGCGGCAGGGCCAGCAGCCGGTGCTCGCGCAGCAAATAGCCGCCGAGGGTCAGCATCGGCAGAGTGCTGTGGCCGAGCGGCCAAAAGAGGATGTCGCTATCCAGATACTCGGCCATCTGCTCGGCCATGGCGCTCAGGGCGACAATGTCCTGGGCCAGTCGTTCGTTCCCGTTGTGCATGAGACCTCCGGTTGAAGAATTCGCTCTTTGGATATAATAGACCCCAGTCTTGACAGCGTCAAACCTTCTCGCCGGGCGCTAAAGCACCCCGACGACCGTTGACGCGAGTGAGGAAGGCGATGAAACAGATGCGACGCGCCGCCATCTACAAACTGGCCGCTTCCGCCCACGAGATGGAGCTGGATGTCATGAATGGCGTCTTGCGCCGGGACGACGACGGCCGTTGGCACATCGGCGACTATGACCTGTTTACCTGGCTCGACGCCCATCGCGGCGAGGAGCTGGTCCTTGTGCTCGGCTCCATGGCCGACGAGCGCGAGGTGCAGGTGCGCACCTGCCGGACGTGCGGCCGCGACTATACCGAACTGGAGTGCCCCTACTGCCGCGCCAACCGCATCCGGCTGCGCGGCCATGCCTAGGACGATCTCCGTGAGCATGCCTTACCCGCCGCTGGATGACCGTCCAACCACCCTGCCGACTAGCGAATTTCCGACAACCCTATGATGCGTTCAATCAGCCTGCTATTGCTTCTTTTGTTCACGGCCGTCGCCCCTGTGGCGGCGCAGGACGAGGCCACGGAACTCGACCGGATGGTCGTCGAACTGTGGCCCGACTATGATCGCCCGGCCATGCTGGTGCTGCTGACGGGCACACTGCCGGCGACGGCGACGCTGCCGGCGACGTTTAGCATCCCCCTGCCGGCCGAGGCCGAAATCCACGCCATCGCCCGCTTTACTGAGGAGGATGTCCTCGTCTCCGATGTCGAATCGACGGCCGGCGACGGACGGCTGACGCTGACCACCCCCGGCCGCACCTTCCGCGTGGAGTACTACGCGCCCTATACGCGCGACGGCAACCAGACCACCTACCGCTTCGAGTGGCAGTCCGGCCTGACCATCGGCGACATGTCGGCCATCGTCCAGCAGCCGTTGGCGGCCGCGGACTTCGCCGTCGTGCCCGCGCCCGGCGGCAGCGCCGCCAACCGCGGCGACGGCCTGAACTACCACCAGATCGCCGGGCGGCCGGTGGCCGCGGGTGAGCCGTTCACAGTGGAGGTCAGCTACACTGTCGCGGCGCCAGTGCTTTCCGCGCCGGCGCAGCCACTGCCGGCGGCAACAACCACGCCGGCGGCCGCGGGCGGCCAGGCCCTGGGCGGCCTCAGCCCGTGGTGGCTGTTGGCCATTCCGGCGGTGCTGGCTCTGGTGGCCGGGGCGTGGTACCTGGGGCAGCAGACGGGCAGCGGGCGGGCGCGCAAGCCGCGACCGGCGCGGGCAGACAAGCCCGGCAGCGCGCCAGGCCGTGGCGCTGTGGGCCGTGGCGCTGTGGGCCGTGGCACTGTGGGCCGTGGCACTGTGGATCGTGGCACTGTGGATCGTGGCACTGTGGATCGTGGCGCTGTGGGCAGCGGCCCGGCCGTCTTTTGCCACCATTGTGGCCAGCCGGCGCAGCCGGGCGACGTATTCTGTCGTAAGTGCGGCACGCGCCTGAAACAATAGCGCCTGCCCCTTCGCTACAAATGCCAACGGCCCGCTCCCTGACGAAAGGGGCGGGCCGTTGGTGTTGCTCCAGACGCGGGCGTGCCCGCGAGCCGTTTACTTTTGCAAGAGGGCTGCCAGGATGTCGGCCATGTCCTGCGGGTTCTCGCTCATGCGCTGTCCGAAGTTAGCCGGCATGGCGCTGGGCGGGCCGGCGCAGGGGCCGGTGGGGCACTCCGGGGCGATGAAGTCGCTGGGGTAGAGAATCGAGTGGTAGACGTAGTTGAGCGCGTCCATGCCTTCAATGCGCGTCGCGCCCTCGGTGTCGATGTTGACCAGCGACGGGCCAATGGCTGCGGGCGTAGTACCATCGAGCGAGCCGTGGCAGGCCACGCAGCCGTAGGTGACGCTGAACAGTTCCTGGCCGCGCGCCGGGTCGCCCTCGGTCACCTGAATCTCGTCCGTGCCGGCCAGGAAGTCCTCAGCCTTCTCTGGCCAGGGGAAGGTGACGATGGGCGCGGCGCATAGCGTCTCGCTCTCCCAGTTGAGCACGAAGTTGGTCACGTCGCGCACCTGGTCCTGACGCAAGGGGCCGCCGAACTGCTCCGACCAGGTGGGCATGATCGGCCCGCGACCGGAGGAGACGGTCGTCAGGATGTAGGCTGCCTTGGTGCCCTTCCAGCCCATGTCAGTCATGCGCTGCGACGGGTCGCCGCACAGCAGGGCGTTGTAGTTCAGCGGCAGGCCCTGGCAGGCGATCTGGTTGCCGGCAGAGTCGACACAGCTCTGGGCCGTGCCGTCCGTGCCGTGGCAGGTGGCGCAGTTATTGGCGAAGATGTGGGCGCCGGATTCGATGGAGCGGCCGAGTTCGGCGTTGGTGAAGCGCTCCAGTCGGGCTGGTTCACGCAGCGCCGAATAGCCGAAGACCATCATCGTCAGCATGAAAGCGATGGTTCCAATGACAATCTTGATCTGCATGGGTCATCGTTCCTTATAGAGACATTGCGGTGGAACGTCGGTTGAGACATTCCACCGCAAGGCCTTTAGTTCGTCGCGCAGCTCTTGTTCAGGAAGCGGCACTCCTCTTCGTAGTTCGAAAGGCCGTGGCGGAACGCCGTCCAATCGACGTCGATGAGCATCTCGCTTGGGTTAGCGGGATCGACGACCTCGTAGGAGAGAACCATCTCCCGCAAGTTAGGCTGAATCTCTTTGATCTCCAGCGTGGCCACGGGGTCGGGCATGGCGTCGGTGGTGAAGCCGTTGCCATAGCGTTTGGCGCCGTTCTCCAGCGTCTCCACGCGGCATTCGCGCCACATGTCGTTGCCCACCAGGGTGCAACTCTGCTCGCGCATCGCGTCCTCAAACACCGCCAGGCCGCGCGTCAGGAAGGGGTTGCCGTCGATCACCTGACCGGGCGTATAGACGCCGGGCGTCATGTGCTCATAGGGGATGCCCTTCAGGCCGCCCGGCCCCTCTTCGGGCAACAGACGGATGCTCACTTCGCGGTCGGCCGAGGAGGTCACGCGGAACTCCGGCGACCCCATCCAGTTAGAGAAGAGCATAAAGGCCATGAAGAGCATGGCGATGCTCAGGCCAAGGCGGCGGTCGGCGTAGCGGCGGCTCTTGCCCACTTCGAAGTAAGGCATGACGATGAAGGCCACCAGCAGCAGGGGGATGAAGCCGACGACGATGGTCTTGGGGGCCAGCTTGAGCCAGCCCTGTGACCACGACAGATACCACGGCGCGACGACGTGCAGCGGCGTCACAACCGGGTCGGCGTGTGTCTCCAGCGGCGCGTCCCACAGCCACAGCGCTCCGGCGACAAGGAAAAGCGTCGCCAGGGCCGTCCACATCAGTTCGCTGGTCAGGATGTCGGGGATGTAGTAGGTGCGCTCGTCCTTGGGCACGCGCTTGGCCGTGTCCTCGCCAATCTGCTCGCGGCCGGGCGGCAGGGAAATGCCGTAGAGGACGACTTTGTAGTAGTGGACGAAGAAGAAGATGCCGGCCAGCAACGGCAGCAACAGCACATGTAGCAAATACCAGCGCAGCAGGCCGTTGGCCCCCAGCGCCGGCGCACCCTGCAAGACCAGCAGAACGGTGTTGTTGACGAATTCCGGGGCGGGCGCGGCCGCGCCACCGCTGATGAAGACCGTCAAAGCCCAGTAGGCCAGCTGGTCCCACGGCAACAGGTAGCCGCTGAAGCTCAGGAAGATGGTGAACAACAGCAGGATCACGCCCGTGGCCCAGGTAAACTGGCGGGGCTTCTTATAACTGCCCGTGATGAATGTCCGCAACATGTGCATGGCGACCACCAGCACCATCACTTCCGCGCCCAGGCGGTGCATATTGCGGAACAACTGGCCCAACGGCACGTTGCCCAGGATGTTCCACATGTTGCCATAAGCAATGAGCGGACTGGGCGTATAGAAGACCATCAGGATGAGGCCGGTGATGGTCTCCCAGACCAGCATGAACGTCGATAGCCAGCCTAGCCGGAAGGTGGGATAGATATGGGTGACGCCGGTGTGGTAGAAGCTGGGCCGGATATGGAGCCAAAAGCCATCGGCATGGGGTCGCAGGCGGGGGTTCGGCCGGCGCGGCTCGTCGCCGCGCAATGCCGCCCGCACGTCGCCGATGTTCATGCCCGCGGTGACACGCTCGACGACTTCGTCGGCCTTCGTGACGACGGCTTGCTTGATCCCCATCTCGCGGACTTGTTCGACAAATGTAGCCATAACAACTCCTAGAATTAATTAGAAATGACGAACTTAGACCGAATATAATGCCCAGACTCTACACTCGTCATTGATTTACGGGCAGTTGCCCTGGAAATCGCAGAGTAGCGTCATAGACGGCCCTTGTTTGCGGCTGCCCGTGTTCACCCGCAGGAAGGCTGTGCCCGCCGGCAGCGGCATCGGGGCGAAGAAATCATCGACTAACTGGGCTTCGGCCAGCACGGTGGACTCGTCGTCGGCGATGGCCTGGAGCAGGAAGCGGTCGAGCGTGCGCGGAGCGGGCGATTCGACGCGCCGGCCGTCTAGCCGGTACTTCGAGCCGTGGCAGGGGCACTCGAAGCGGTTGTTGGTCGGCGTCCAGGAGTAGATGCAACCCAGATGGGTGCAGACCTTATAGATGGCGGCCACGCCCTGGATGGGGTTCGGCTCATCGGGGGCCTGGTACATGCGCTCGTTGGGCTGGGTGCTATCGAGGTTGACCAGCCAGAAACGGCCGTCGGCGAAGTTGACCGGCGCGTCGTTGACGGCCGGCAGCTCGCTGATGTCGATGGTGAACGCGCCGCCGAATTCGCCTTCGCGGAAGCGTGGGATGAGAAACCAAAGCAGCAGGCCGGCCCCTTGCAGGCTCAATAGGGCGATGGACGCGCCCCAGATATAGTAGAGAAATTCCCGCCGGCTGATGCCGGAGGAGACTTCTCCGACATTCGCTACTGTCGCCTGACTCGCCATATGGCTATCCTCCTGCGTGTCTAGCTGTCATGCTTTCCATATGTCGCGCGGCCCGCGCCACGCGCTTAATCCTAATGTTGTGCGTTTTATCACAAAAACATCGCTTGGCCAAGCGAAAGCAGGACCAAGCGATATGGGCGCTGAGGGACTCGAACCCCCGACTTCTTCGGTGTAAACGAAGCGCTCTAACCAACTGAGCTAAGCGCCCGATTGCCCAACGGGATGGCTATTATAGCTCGATGCCGGGGACTGTAAAGCTGATTTGCTGTCTGGCCGGCGCGCCGCTAGATGCGCGGCAAGACGATCTGTTGCTGCCCCTGGTACTTGCCCTTGCGGTCGGCGTAGGACACCTCGCAGACCTCGTCCGACTCAAAGAAGATCACCTGGGCGATGCCCTCGTTGGCGTAGATGCGCGCCGGCAGCGGCGTCGTGTTAGAGATCTCCAGCGTCACATAGCCCTCCCACTCCGGCTCGAATGGGGTCACGTTGACGATCAGGCCGCAGCGAGCATAGGTGCTCTTGCCGACGCACAGGGTGATCACCTGGCGCGGGATGCGGAAGTACTCCACCGTCTGGGCCAACACAAACGAGTTAGGCGGGATCACGCACACGTCGCCGCGGAAATCGACGAACGACTTGGGATTGAAGTGCTTGGGATCGACGACGGCCGAGTGGACATTGGTGAAGATCTTGAATTCGTCGCTGATGCGGATGTCATAGCCATAGGACGACAAGCCATAGGAGATGACCCCCTCGCGCACCTGGCCGTCGATAAACGGCTCGATCATCTTGTTCTCCAGCGCCATCCGGCGGATCCACGTGTCGGACTTGACAGACATAGTCTCTCCTCCCTGACGAGATCATTTTGAAGTTAACGGGCAAAGATTAACGCAAAGGGGCCGGGACGCAAAGGACGCCGGGGCGCGAGCAGACGGCTGCTTGCCTCCCGGCGTCCTGGCGCTTCCTGCGCTCAGGTCTACTTACTCGGCCGTCTGGGCGGCGAAGCTGACCGCCAGCGCGCCGTCGGCCGTGCGCAGCTCCAGCGCGTCGCCGCTGATGCTCCACGTGGCCGCGGTGGTCAGCGCCGTCAGGAACTGCGTCTCCTGCTCCATCACGCCTTCGCCGGGGCACATCTTGCGCGTGGTGGCCGCCGGCTCGATGGTGATGTTGTTGCCGTCCACGGTGTAGCTGGTCATGAAGTTATTGCAGCCGGCGCTGCCGTTGAGATGGCCATCTTCGCCAAAGACGGCGGTGATGGTCGTGCCGGCCACCAGACCGGTGACGGCCTGCTTGCCGTTGTTGACGCTGTTGGCCGCCCAGGTCGTGCCCGTCAGGCTGGCCGGCTCGGAGGCGGCGAAGGTGGCCACGGTCGCGCCGTTGGCGTCCAGGATGTGCAGTTGGTCAGCAGCGACATGCCAGCCGGCGGCCGATGTCAGCGCGGCCAGAAATTGCGTCTCCTGCGCCATCACTTCAATCGGCTCGCAGGCCATCATTGTCGATCCAGCCTGGCCGATGGTCAGCTTATCCCCGTCCAGGGTGTAGCTGGCGAAGTACTGGTTGCAGCCGGCGTTGCCGTTCAGCTGCCCGTCAGCGTGAAACTCGGCCGTCACTTCGCGATCGGCCAGGGCCGTGGCAGTCTCGCCAGCGGCGTTCAGATAGGACACAAGTACCCAACGAACTCCCTGCAACATTGAATCCTCCATCGTCGTCGTTTCTGAGGTGGCGGCCTCCTCGGTGGCCGGCTGAGTCGCCTCGGCGGCGATAGGCTCCTGCCCACCACTGGGGTTGCAGGCGACGAGAGCCAACAGGGCGGCCAGAACAGTCAATAGGACAAACATCTTTTTCATTTTATACCTCATTTGCTGCCATGATTTTCCCCCAACCGGCGACCGGCCGGGGCAAACACAACGGTGTTCGCCCTGTAGACGCCGTCCACGGCGCGGCGGTTCCCGCGGGGCGACAAAAAAGGCCCCAAATCGGGTGGATTTGGGGCCTCTCTCAAGAACGGCTCAGGGAAGTCGGTCAGTCAACAGCGGGCACAACCGGTAGCCAGGTGCGCGGCATGATGAAAGGCGGATCGACGTCGACGGCGATGCCGTTGCCCGGCCCCTCCGCCCACGCGCTGACGCTGCCGGCGTTGTCGCGGGCGCGGACGCGGAATTCGTAAATCCCGTCGCCCTGGGTGGCCGTGAACGAGGCGCTGCTGTTCGGGAACGCCCCCAGCCACGCTGTCCAGGCACCACCGTTCATACGATACTGAACGTCGAAGCTGTCGATCACCGTGCCGGGCACGGCGATGCCTTGCCACTGGACCACAAACGTCTTGTTCCGGGTTATCGGGGATGAGAAGGGCACAATGGCCGCGACCGGTTCGCCGCCGGAGATGGTCGTCTGCGCCTGGGCATAGGGGCTAAACGCCTCGACGTTGCCCACCCAGTCGAGGGCGCGCACGCGGAAGCCGTAACGCATCCCGACCTGGGCGTTGGTGAAGGTGGCCGAGGTGGCCGTCGTGTCGGTGACAAACGTCTGCCAGCCCCCGCCGTTTACCTGGTACTGGACCTCAAAGCGGGCGATGCCGCTGCCCGGTTGCGGGTCGAGGCCACTCCAGGAGACGAGGAAGGAGTCGCTGAAGGTGTACTGCGGCAGCGGGTTGACCACTGAGTTCGGCGGCACGCTGTCGACGCGCGTCGTCGCCTGCGGGTTGTTGGGGAACGGCTGCACGTTGCCGGCCCAGTCTGTGGCCCGGACGCGGAAGTCATAGGTGGCCGCGTTGACGCCGGTGAAGTTGGCCGAGGTGGCCGTGGTGGCCGTCTGCCAATTCTGCCACGCGCCGCCGTTCATCCGGTACTGCACGTCGAAGTGACGCAGGCCGGAGCCGCCGCCGTTGTCCTGCCCGCTCCAGGTCACCCGGAATGTAGCGCGCTCCCATTGGCCGAGGGGGCTTATGGACGAGGACGGCGGGGTGGTGTCGGGCTGGAAGGTGACGATTAGACGCGGGTGCAAGCCATTCTGGGCGTTGATGGCGAAGAAGATGCGTTCGCGGCCGGCGGCCGGCGACTCGTCGCCCTGGAGCATGATGCCGTTGTTCGGCCGCAGCCCCCAGACCCACTCGCGCACCGGCGTGGTGACATCGGCCTCAACCCAACCGGTGGTCGCCGGAACCTGGCCGACGCCGATCTCGGCGCCCCATTGTGGGTTGAAGTTGTTCCAGGTCAGGATTGTCGGGTCCCAGGATGTGGACAGGAAGCGGGCCAGGATGCCGAAGGGGGCATCGTTGGTCGGGGCGAAGCCGGCCACGAAAGCGCGCAGGGTGGCGCTCTGAATGGCGGCGTTGCGGGGAATGCTGCCGACGTTAAAGGCCAGGAAGCCCCGTTGCGCGCCGTTGCCACCTGAGTTGAAGCCAACGCGAACGAAACTGTCGGTGGAGAAGCTGGTTGTTGGTCGGCCAGAGGCGGTGAAGGTATCGGCGCCAACCGGTATCTCAATGGTAACGGTTGTCGCGTCGCCGCTGCGGCTTTCGCTGAGGACGGTTGGCTCCAGCTGTAGCGCCGCGTCCGGGATGTTCGTGGGCGCGTCGGGAGTGCCTTGCGCTCCGACGGTAACGGTTGTGAGGGCGACCAGTAGCAACAGGACGAGCAGCGCCAGCGCGCGCCGGCCTGCGCCGCGGAATGGTACAAAGTCGGACATATGGATTTTCTCCTTGCTTCCTGCGATAGACGACGGATTGTCGCTGATCATTATAATATAGGAAATTGTCGTAAGTCAATTGACCCAGTCGCCCGGTTGTCTGGTTCCGACCTGGCTGTGGTTTATCAGACGGGGCCAACATTGTCGCATGCGGACGCGCCACTTTGCGCTATACTATTATTCGGAAAGTCTGTCCTGCGCGAGGTGCTGCATGAACTTCTGGACCGGTCTCATTCTGGGGCTTATCATTGGCTGGCTGGTCGAGTGGATTATCGATTGGCTGTTCTGGCGACGCGATGTCGTCATGGAGGGGGACGATGCCCTCGTTGCCGGGCAACGCTCGACCGAACTTGACCTGGAGTGCCAGGACAGGCTGGCCGCGGCCGAGTTGGATTACCACGAGCGCCTGGCCGCCGTCGAAGCCGAGTGGCGCGAACGCTTGAACCTCAACGAACAACAGTGGCAGAGCCAGTTCGTCGCCGTGGATGCCGACCGCGCGGCCATGCGCACGCAGGCGGATGTGGACGTCATCGCCGATGAAATGGCCCTCGATGAGGCCGTGCTCGCTGATTTTGCCCTCGATGAGACCGTCATTGACGAGGGCATCCTCGACGACGCGCTGGCTGAGGACGAGCCGGTGTCCTTTGCCGACGAGATGGGCGCGGCTGTTGGCGCGTCGGCGCTGGCCGAGTTCGATGTTACCAGCGAGACGCCCACGACCGACGAAGTCGAAGCGCTCGCCGGCTCCCTGGACACACGAGAGCCTGGCGTCGCCACAGCGCCCATGCCTTCCCTCGACAGCATCGCAGAAGGCCCGGCCGACGCGCCGCGCGACGACCTGACCCGCATCCGCGGCATTGGCCCCCGCTACGCTGCCCTGTTGGCCGAGAGCGGCATCACCCGCTACGAAGACCTGGCCGCGGCCGACCCCGAACACCTGCGCGCCGTCCTCCAGCCCGGCCCCATGCAACAGATCAACTTCGCCAGCTGGTCGGCCCAGGCCACGGCCCTGACGACCACGCGCGGCACAAACCGGGGCGACGACCTGACCAAGCTGGAAGGGATCGGCCCCATGTATGCCGAGCGGTTGCAGAAAGGGGGCATCACCACGTTCGCCCAATTGGCCGAGGCCGATGAGAACACCCTGGCCACCATCATCAGCGCCCCAGCCTGGCGACGGATCCACTTCGGCAGCTGGATCGAGCAGGCGCGCCTGGCCGCCGCCGCCGACACGGCCGGCTTACAGGCGTTGCAGGCCCAGCTCAATCGCCGCGAAGGGGACAATCTCAGCCTCATCCGTGGCCTGGGCGATCGCTCGGCGGCCGGATTGCGCGCCGCCGGCCTGGACACTTTCGCCGCGCTGGCCGCAGCCTCGCCGGAGCAGGTGGAGGCCGCTGTCCGCGCCGGGGGCGGCCGAGGTGGCGACTACGCCGCCTGGATCGAGGAGGCCGGCCAACGGGCCGCCGGCCGGCGTGTCGCCCGCGCGCCGCGCCGCGCCAAGGCCGCGGTCGTCGCCGCTTGCCCCCAAGACCTGTCGGCCGTGCCCGGCATCGGCACGACCTACGAGGATCGCCTCTACGCCGCGGGTATCGGCAGCTACTGGGAGCTGGCCGAGCTGTCGGGTGACGACCTGGTGTCTATCCTGGGCGCGTCGGTCGGCCGAATTGATGCCGGCAGCATCAAGGCCGAGGCCATGCGGCTGGCGGCTGAGACCAACAGCATCGGCCGCGGCTGGAGCGGAGCGCCGCCCGACAACTTCGAAGCGCTGGGCGGCGTCGGCGAGATCTACGAGCGCCGTCTCTACGACGCGGGCATCTGCACCTTCGACGCCCTGGCCGCCACGACGCCGGAGCGGCTGGCTGAGATCTGCCAGGCCCCGGCGCTGCGACTGGCCGATTACGCCGCCTGGATCGCCCATGCCACCGAGCTGGCCGCGGCGAGGAGCAGTTAGGCCATGACACGCTTTCGCACCGCTGAGGAGATTCGGCGCTATGACCTGATGAAGCTGGGTGTGCTGGTGCTGCTCATCCTGCTGTTGATCCTGACCTGGTTGGCCACCCGCGACGACGGCGCACGCGACCTGATGGCCACGGCCGAACCGACGGCCGTGGTCGAAGGCGGCCTGACGCGCGAGCCAGGCGTGATGCCCGCGCCCACGCTCGTGCCGCCGGTCATCGATGCCCCGGTCGGCCGCCTGTCGCCGGGGGCGGTGACGCTGAGCGGCCGGGCCGGGCCAGGGGCGCAGGTGGCCGTGCAGGCCGATGGCCGGCCGCTGGGCCTGGCCACCGCCGGCGTCGATGGCGCCTGGGCGTTGACGACTGACCTGCCGGCCGGGCCGCACAGCCTCGTTGCCCAGACGATTGACAACGTCGGCACGATCGTGGCCGAGTCCGCGCCGCTGACCATCACCGTGGGCGACGCGGCGCTGGGCGAGACGGCCGGCCAGGCGCAGCCGCCCACTTTCCAGCCATTGACCGATACCTGGGCGCTGTCGGGCACGGCCGCGCCGGGCGCAGCCGTGGTCATCCGGGCTAATGGCGTGGCCGTGGCCGAGACGACGGCCGACGCGACCGGCGCGTGGACGCTGACCATACCCGGCGCGAATGTGGCCGGCGATGTCATCGTTCAATCGACCGACGCGACCGGGGCCACGGTATCCACACCGTTGAGCATTGGCGCGCGGCCGCCCAGCGTCGCCGCGCCGGGCCAGACGGCCGCGCCGGCTGTTGGCGCGGTGCTGGTCGTGCCCGTGGGGCCGGGCGTCTGGATGGGGCAGGCCGCGCCGGGCACACAGGTGGAGGCCATCGTAGACGACCAGAGCGCCGGGGCCACCAGCGCCGACGCCCAGGGCAACTGGTCCCTGTCGCTCAATCTGCCCGCCGGGCAGCACACCTTGCGTTTCAACAGCCTTGACCCGGCCGGCGTCTTGCTGGCCGCCGGGGCGACCCTGCCAGTCGCCGCTGGCGAAGACGCGGCTGGTGAAGCGGCGGCCGGCGCGGACGCCTCGCCCGTGCCCGAAGGCGCGACCCCGCAAGCGACGCCGGCCGCGCCCACGGCCGACACCGTCGCCGCCGTGCTCCGCGCCCGGCCGGAGTTCGCCACGCTGGTGCGCGCCATTGACGTCGCCGGGCTGGGCGACGCCCTGGCCCAGCCGGGGCCATTCACGGTCTTTGCGCCGACAGAGGACGCCTTCAAGGCCCTGCCGCAAAGTGTAGTCGATGCGCTGTTGGCCAACCCTGAGGCGCTGGCCACTGTGCTGCGCTATCATGTCGCTCGCGGCCGTTACACCGCCGATGAGCTACGCACCGTCCAGCCGAGTACCATCGACGGCCGGCTGCTGACGATCACATCTCAGGCCGATGGCCAGACCGTCAACGGCGCGCTCATGTCGACCACCGACATCGCCGCCGGCAACGGCATCATCCATGCCGTCGACCGCATTTTGCTGCCGCCGCTGGCCGCGGGCGTGCGGCCGCCGGTCATCGATGAGTCAGGCGTGCCGACCTTTGTCGGGCCGAGCCTGACGGTCGTCGGCTCGGCCGAGCCGGGCCGGACCATCCGCGTCGAACTGAACGGCGAGGCGTTTGGCGACGCCGCCACCGTCGACGCCAACGGCCGCTGGCAGGTGAGCGGCGATGTCAGCGCCGTTGACTATCGCATCGTGGCCTTCATGCTCAACGGCGCAACGCTGGAGGCTTTCTCGCGGCCGGTGGCCCTGACCGTGCGCTAGTCTGGACGGCGCGGCTACCGGTGCAATTGGAACGAGCAGAACTAGGCCGGCCGCCCCGTGGGGCGGCCAAGGAGAATAAAGACGATGGGCGATGATTTGATGGGCATGTTGTCCCAGCCGAGCGACCCGGACGAGAACGACGCGGCCGACCAGGGCCATAAGGACCTGCTGGGCAGCCTGATGGGCGGCGCGGGCGGCGCGGGCGGCGCGGGTGGCCTGGGCGCGTTGCTGGGTGGCCTGATGGGTGGCGGCGGCGAGAGTGCCGGCAGCGGCGACTTGCTGGGTAGCCTCCTGGGTGGCCTGATGGGCGGCGGCGCGGCCGGCAGCGGCCAGAGCACAACCGCCGGCAGTGGCGACATGGGCGACCTGCTGGGTGGCCTGATGGGCGGCGCTGCCCCCGGCAATCAGAGCGCGGCCCAGGAAGATGATGCTGGTTTGGGGGGCCTGCTCGGTGGGCTGATGGGCGGCGGGTCGGCCGGTGGCCTGGGCGGCTTGCTCGGTGGCCTGATGGGTGGCGGCGGCCCCAGTACCTTCGGCGGCGGCGGCGGCCCGATGCTGCCCTTCGCCGAGACGCTGGCCGAGAAGCTGCACATCTCGCCGCAGATGGCCAACATGCTCATCATGGGTGCCATCGGTCTGCTGACGGCATCGGCGGCCAAGAAGAAGCAGAGCGGCCGCAGCGTCGACCTGGCCGGTATCACCAGCCCCGACTACATCCGCTCCAGCGGCGTGGCCTCGCGCCTGTCGGCGCAGATGGGCATCAGCGAGGACGACGCCGTGGCTGGCCTGCAGGAGGCGATGGGACTGATGGCCGCCCAGAGCGGCATGGACACAGCGCCCAGGCCGGCGGCCAAGAAGCGGACGGCCAAGAAGACCGGCGACGACGCACCGCCGGCGGCCAAAAAATCGACCCGCAAGGCGACGAAGACAACACCCAAGAAGTCATCAACGTCGGAGACCGGACCCGACTTTATGAGTCTGCTGGACGATCCTCGTTAGCGCTTCTGGCGCCAGCGCGGACGACTGGAGGCGGCAAATTTGCTTTCGCAGCCTGCCTCCGGCCGCCGGCATGTAGTTCATGTAGAGAGGGAGATTTATATGTTAAAAGAATTCCGCGACTTCATTAATCGTGGCAACGTCATCGACCTGGCCGTCGCTGTCATTCTTGGCGCGGCCTTCACAGCCATTGTCAACTCGCTGGTTGCCGACATCATCATGCCCATCATCGGCGTGTTGCTGGGCGGCGTAGACTTCACGTCGTTGGCCATCACGGTGGGCAACGCCAACATCACCTATGGCAACTTCATCCAGGCCATCATCAACTTCCTCCTGATCGCCTTCGTGGTCTTCCTCATCGTCCGGTCGCTGAACCGCATGAAGAAGCCCGCGCCGCCAGCGGCGCCGCCCGGCCCGACAAACGAGGAAGTCCTGCTGATGGAGATCCGCGACCTGCTACGCGCGCAACAGCGCTAGACCTTAGCGACGCTGCCGCGTGGCGCGGCCGGTTTCGTGCCACGCGGCAGCCCTTCTCATCCCACACGTGCATACCTGACCTGGAGGGGTACAATGTCCATCTTTCGTCGCATCCTCGGTTTACTCATGCTCCTCGTGGGCATTGCCGGCCTGGTTATCGCTGGCGCGGCGGCCTATTTCGCCAATCAGGCCATCGACACCGTTGTCGGCGGCCTGAATTCGACCGTCGATATGCTCGGCACGACCGTCGATACGTCCACCGCCAGCCTGGAGAACGTCAAGGCGACTTTGACCGAGACCGGGGCCACCCTGGAGACCGTCTCCGCAACGGCCAGCAACGCCGCCATCACCCTGTCCGACACACAACCGTTGCTGGAACAGATGACGACGTTGACCACCGATACGCTGCCGACCAGCCTTGAGGCCGTTAACGCCGCCGTGCCCAATCTGGCCGGCATCGCCGGCAGCATTGATGCCACCCTGACCCGGCTCAGCGACTTCAAGTTCCAGCGCACCATCGCCACTGTGCCCATCAGCTTCGACCTGGGCATTAACTATGCGCCGGAGGAGCCGTTCGACAAGGCGGTGCTGAAGATCGGCGAGAGCCTCGTCGATGTGCCCGGCCAACTGCGCGCTCTGGAGAACAGCCTCCAGACCTCGGTCACCAACATTGGCGCTGTCAGTGAGAACATCGCTGACTTGTCGGGCAACATTACCGACATCAACACGACCGTCCAGCAGTACATCCCCCTGCTTGACCAGTATATCGGCGTGCTCAACCAGACGGCCGCCTCGCTGGATAACACGCGCGCCCAGATCAACGCCAATCTGGGCACCATCAAGTGGGTAGCGACGGGCCTGATGGCCTGGTTTGCCCTCTATCAGATCGTGCCGCTCTACGTCGGCTACCGGATGCTCAGCGACAAGGTCGTCGAAGGCACCTTTGAGGAGCGCGTCGATGAGATGGACGACCGCCCGGCCACTTACGCCGCAGCAGAAGTTGGGCGGGCCGAGGCGGCCGCCGCGGAAGCGGAGGAGGCCGCTGTCGCTGCCCGCGATGCAGCCGAAGACACCGCCGACGCCGCGGCGGACGCTGCGCGGGCGGCATCCTAGCGTCTGGTCGCCGGCCGTCCGAGGAGAGGAAGAGGTATGTCAACCTATCACGAAGAGAGTGCCGGCGACCGCCGCCGCGTCATCGTCGCCGGGGTCATTCTGACGCTTCAAATCATCGGCCTGCTCTGGCTGCTGCTGTTTGCTCGCGACCGCTTGGCTCAGGGGGCAGGGCAAGAGCCGGCCGCCACCGTCCCGCCGACGGCGGTGGCCGTGGCCAGTGAGGGGCCGACCGCCACGGCCGGCGATGCCGCCACGGCCACCATCGCTGCCGGCCTAACGGCCGAAGACGCCGGTGTCGTCGCGCCGGAGGATGTGCGTATCGACACCTCCGGCCTGCCGAACACGCCGGACTGGTTGGCCCAGCTCGTCGATGGTTCCGCGCCCAACGCTGCGGCCGGCACGGTTGGCATGCCACCCCACTTATTGTTGACCTTCCCCGCCGCCGAGCCGCCAGCTCTGGAACTGGCCACGCCCGACGCCGTCGACCTGAGCCAACCGCAGGTGCGTATTGTGCCCATCAGCGTCCTGTTGGCCTGGTTGCACGCGCGCGGCGACACGGCCGGGCAACATGCGCTCGAAGATCTGCAATCGCTCCTGGCCGACCCGCCGCCGGCCGGCGAGGCCGTCGTGCCGCCGCTGCCGTTCGGCGACATGCACCAGCCGCTGGCCGCGCGCGTCCGCTTCGCCCAGTTCGGCGGTGGCCACGGCGTCGGCTACGTTGCCCACATGACCGGCGACGAGGCCACGCCGGTGACCGAGGACACGGGCCTGACCTACATCTACCAGGGTCTGACCGATGATGGCCGCAACTACATCTTCATGAGTTGGCCGATGCCCACTGATTTCCTGGGCGAGACGGCCGGCGCGGCCGAGGCCGCCGTGGCCGCCGATCCGGAGACTTACTACCGCGCAGTGGCCGATCAGATCGAAACGGCCGACGATGATGACATGGCCAAGACGCTGTCCGGGCTGAGCCGCATGGTCCGCTCGCTGGCCGTGGGCCGGGCCGCGGTTGAGGCCGCGGCGCAGGCCACGCCAGAGCCGGCCGTGATTGTGCTGCCGCGGGGTGTAACAGGCACGCCGGCCGACGCCACCGGCTTCGTCTGGAACTGGACGAGCAGCCGCGGCGGCGAGGGCGACGAGACGCCCGTGGCCAACCCGCCCGCTTACGCGCTGGTCTTCTGGCCCAATGGCAGCTTCAACTTCGTCGCCGACTGCAACGTCGGCCGGGGCAGCTACACCCTCGACGAGCTGAACGCCATCCGCCTGACGCCGGGGGCCATGACGCGGGCGGCCTGCCCGACCGGCTCGCAGGCGGACGCATTCGTGCAGACGCTGGCCGACACGCGAGCGATGCTCTTTGACGAGAGCGGCGACATGATCCTGGTGTTGGCCGACGGGCGCGAGGCGGTCTTCGCCAACGCCGGCCCGGCCGACAACGAGGCCGCCGCCGCGGCCGAGGCGCAGCCCGACGCGGCCAACGCCGGCTTCACCGGCGTGAACCTGCAATGGCCGGGCTTCACCGACGCCAGCGGCGACATGGTCGCGGTTGACAACCCGGAGGACTACGCCCTGGCCCTGCTGCCCGACGGCACGTTCACCTTCCGGGCCGACTGCAACGTCGGCACGGGCACGTACACCTACGAAGATGGCGTGCTGACCCTCGTGCCCGGCGTGATGACGCTGGTGGCCTGCCCCGCCGGTTCGCAGGCCGACGCTTTCATGGACTTCCTGGGCGGCGTCAGCGGCGTGACCGTGGCCGAAGACGGCGCGGTGACGATGACCACAGCCAACGGCCGCAGCGCGACCTTCATCAGCGCCGGGCCGGTGGCCGCGCCGGAGGAAGAGGCGGCGGCCACGCCGGCGCCCGGGGCCGGCACGGTTGACGCCAGCGCCCTGCGCGACGTGGCCTGGCAGTGGATCGGCCTCAACGCCGCCGGCGGGGCGCTGACCGAAGTGGCCGACCCGGAGCGCTACACCTTCGCCCTGCTGGAGGATGGCTCCTACGCCTTTGTGGCCGACTGCAACCGCGGCGCGGGCAGCTACACCCTCGATGGGACGGCCCTGACGCTGGCCCCCGGCCCGGTTACGCTGGCCGCCTGCGAGGATGACTCGCTCAGCGACCAGTTCATCGGCCTGCTGGGGCAGGTAGCCAGCTACAGCTTTGACGGCGACACCCTGTTCCTGACGCTGACCGACGGCGGCGTGGCCACCTTCGGCAATGGCGGCCTCTTCGCGGCGAGCGACATCGGCAGCGGCCCGGTAGAGGACACCGACGGGCCGTCGGCCGCGCCGCTGGCCGGCACGATCTGGCGCTGGGCCACCTTCCGCGACGCCAAGCAGGACTACGTCGTGCCGGCGACATCCACCTATACGCTTGAGTTTGGCGACGACGGCACGGTCGTCGTCGTGGCCGACTGCAACACGGCCAACGGCACTTATACGGTCAACAGCGACGGCACACTGACCATCGCCATCCGGGCCACGACGCTGGCCGCCTGCCCGCCCGACTCGCTGGGCGATTCATTCATCGAGTACCTGAACCAGGCCGGCCCGTTCGAGGTGGACGAAGCCGGCACGTTGATCATCCAGCTGATGGCCGATGGGGGGACGATGACGTTCCTCCCGGCCTCGTAGCTCATCGCATCGGCTGACCGGGCAGTACCCCGGGGCGGGCGCCAACCGGCCGCGTGCGGCCGGCCAACCCGCCCCGGCCCGGTCTGGCCGCCGCTTTTCGCAATTCCGGCGCGCCGGCCGCGGCGCCAACAAGGTGATCCATGACGCGCACTCAGGCCACCCGCCTCCTACCTTACACCCTGCTGCTGGCGCTGTTGGCGCTGGCCGCTTGCCGCCAGACGACGACAGCCACGCCGACCATCGCGCCGGCGGGCACACCCACCACCGCCACGAGCGCAGCGCCCACGCCCGGCCCCGCGGCCGACGCCTGGGCGACGGTGCAGGCGCGCGGCCGGCTCATCGTCGGCACGTCGGCCGACTATCCGCCCTTTTCGTTCTACACCGAGGACTTCGACCTGGACGGCTTCGACATCGCCCTGGCGCGGGCGCTGGGCGAGCAGTTGGGCGTCGCCGTCGAGTTCAATGACATGGCCTTCGACGGCCTGGGTGACGCGCTACAGGTCGGTCAAATCGATGTAGCCATCGCCGCCGTCTCCGTCAACGAGGCGCGCGAGGCGCTGGTCGATTTCTCGCGCGTCTACCATGTCAGCGAGGACGCAGCCCTGGCCCGCACGGACAGCGGCATCCTGCTGCGGTCGATCGCCGACCTGACCCCGCTGCGCGTCGGCGTGCAGGACGGTTCGGTCTTCCAGACGTGGCTGCAAGTTGCGGGCGTCGAGACGGGTGTGTTGTCGGCCGACAACGTGCTGGCCTATACGACTAACGATCAGGCCATCGCTGACCTCGCCGCCGGGCGGATCGATATCGTCATCGCCGACCGGCTGCCACTGGAGGTGGCCGCGCGCGACAACGCCGCGCTGGCCATCATCGGCCGCGGCCTGAACGAGCAGCGTTTTGCCGTCGCCTTGCCCAACGGCTCCAATCTGACGCCACACATCAACGAGGCCCTGGCGACTCTGGAGGCCGATGGCACGCTGGCTGACCTGGCCGAGCGCTACCTCGACCTGGAGGCGACCGACCTGGCCCCACTGCCCACACCGGAGCCGGCCGTGCCGGAGCAGACGCCGCGCGCCGCCCTGGCCGCCGCGCGCTGCATTGACGCCATGGCCCTGGTGAGCCGTCTCGACCTGGACGACAATAACATGCAATCGCCGCCGCCCATCAGCCCCGGCGCGTCCTTCCAGACGACATGGCGAGTGCAGAACATCGGCACATGCACGTGGGATAGCAGCTACCAGCTGACGTTCGTGGGCGGCAATGTGCCCCAGGCGCGCATGGCTGGCCGGGCCGTGCCCTTGCCGGGCGCGGTGGCGCCGGGCGAGACGGTCGATCTGACGGCCGCTCTCGTAGCGCCGCTGACGCCGGGCGTCTACCAGGGCTTCTGGTCGATGCGCGGGCCGGGCGGGTTGCTGTTCGGCGAACGGGTCTGGATCGGCATCACCGTGCCCGAACTGGCCACCGCGACCCCGGCCCCCACGGCCACGGTCTCGGCCAATGTCCGCTTCTCGGCCGATCGGACGACGATCCGCGCCGGCGAGTGCGTCACCTTCTCCTGGGCGGTCAGCGGCGCGGGCCAGGTGTCCTTCCAGGCCGAGGGGCAGCCCTGGCAGCTAAACGGTGTGGCCAACAGCGGCAGCAGCGTCGAGTGTCCCACGGCCACGACGACCTACACGCTGCGCATCAGCCGGGCCGACGGCACGCTGGAGTTGCGGCCGATTCGCATTGACGTGACGCCCGTGGCCAACGCGCCGGCCATTGTCTTCTTCACGACCACGCCCAGCTTCCAGATCACCGCCGGGCAGTGCGTCGAAGTGCGCTGGCAAGTGGTGGGCGATGTCAGCAACGTGCGCGTGGCCCGCAACGACCAGGTGCTGTGGAACGGCGCGCCGCTCAACGGCACATCGCGCGACTGCCCGCCCGTGGGCGAGGCCGGCTACACGCTGGACGTGACCGGGCCAGGCGGCGCGGCCGCGGGCCGGCAGAACGTCTCCGTGCTGCCGGCGCCGACCGCGGCCACAGCCACGCCCCCGCCCGGCGGCGGGCCCGTGGTCAACTTCTTCGCCGCCACGCCGGGCCAGATCGTGCCGGGGCAGTGTGTTAACCTGAGTTGGAGCGTGGGCGGCAACGTGGCTCACGTGCGCATCTTGCGCAATGGGGCCGTGCTGCTCGATTTCGCCCTGGTCAGCGCCACGCTGAGCGATTGCCCCAGCCTTGCCGGAACGTACACCTATCGCGTCGAGGCCGCCGCCGCCGGCGGCCGCGTCGCCTTCCAACAGGCGTTGGTGACCGTCGGCGCGATGGCAGAGGGCCTGGGCGGCGTCTGGCAACTGACCAATATCAACGGCGCGGGCATCGTGCCCGGCACGGAGATCACGGCTATCTTCGGCGACGGCGGTAACCTGAGCGGCTCGTCGGGTTGCAGCACCTACAGCGCCGCCTACCAGCTCAACGGCAGTAGCCTGGCCATTGGCTCGCTAACCAATTCGGGCCAGTTCTGCGCCCAGCCGGTGGGCATCATGGAGCAGGAGCAACTGTTCCACGTGGTGCTGGCGGCGGCATCGGGCTATTCGGTGGACGGCAATCAGTTGACGATTCGCAGCGGCCGGGGGCAGTTGACGTTTACGCGGGGTGGTTAGTTCAGTGGACCTACGGGCGGCACACCCGCGGTGCGCCGCCCGCCTGTCCGAGGCACGGGAGAGGAATCGGACGGCTGTTCTGCCGGGTTGCCGTCGCTCTGGAGGAGGACTGGAACACTTACAGTGTAGACCGCTTTGGCGCAACCCGATTCCCGCAAATCGGCCTCTAATTCCCGTTTGGCAGAGAAAAAGCGGCCCGGCAAACGATTTTGCCGGGCCGCTGGCGTTTCAGATCACCCATCGTCTCTGCCTAGCAGGGCGTACACTTGTTGATGGGGTCGAAGTTGATGTGGACGATTTCGCCGGTCAGGTAGAGAGTCTCAGCGCGGCGCGGCCAGGCCCCGATGTAGAGCTTGGCCGGGCCGCCGCGAAAGCGGAAGCGGGCGTCGGGCAGCTTGCGGATGCCCAGCGGCAGGCCGTTGACCCAGAACTCCAGATAGCCGCGGTGGCCGCCGCGCGTCGCGCCGAGATTGCCATCCTGGTGGGCGCGAATGGTGTGCAGCGCGCCACTGTCGGCCAGGCGGAAGGCGGGCGTCACTGCCTTCACCTGGGCGTCATCGATGGACGGCCCGCCGCCGGCCGCTTTCGCGCGGCCCGCGTCGGTGACAGCCCGCAACGTGTAGACCAGCCGCCGCTCGTCCGGCGACTGAAACACCTCGGCCAGCAACACGAAGCCCACTTCCTGCTCCAGGTAGAAGAGAGGCTGGATGGAGGCAAAGGCGTCCAGGCGGAGAGAGGTGCCCGCCTCCTCGAACGGCTGGAAGGCGGCCACGGGCACGCGCGTGTTGTCATTGGACATGGGCCGCTTGCTAGGGTCATGGACAATGCCGGCCACGGTCGCCGCCAGGGAGACGTTCTCCGTGCCGTCCACCGGCTCGGTCATGACGCGGCCGCCCTTGCTCGCCTCGACGGTTCCTTCTAGCCCAGTGTTGCGAAAGAGAATGCGATCGCCGCGCACGACGATGTCCTTGTCGCCCACCAGCGACAAGGGGATGGGCACTGGCGCGTCGACGTTCTGCAGGACGGGCACAACCGGGTTGCCGGTGCGGCTGGGCGTGAGATCGTAGAGTCGGGGCGCTTGCCACTCCCAACGGATGTAGGCCAGCGCGATCAGGTCGTTGACGTTACGGTCGTCGACGCGGATATCGCCCGCCTCGGCGTGCGGGTCGCGCACGCGCAGGTCGAGTGACCAAAAGCTGATGGTTTCCGGTTGGGTCGGGTCCATTTCATTGCCTCCCTTCGATTTAGACAAACGCGAGAACGGTCATTGGCCGCGGTCGAGTGGCCACCACACCATTATAATACAGCTTGGCGCTCGCTGGCGGCCGAATGGTTCCCGAAAGCGACCAGTCCATTCCCGTTTCTGGTACAGTCATCTCTCGTTGGCTATACTTGCCAGACCTCTGTGGATTTGGGGACGTTAACTGGTGTGTTTGACCGTTGATGGCGAAGAAAAAGCAACCGACGCCGGCGGCCGCCTTTCGGGCGGTGGTTCGCGCTGCTCTTGAGCACTACCACGAGCCGATCTGGTTAGCGAATCACTCGCCACTGGCCGAAGCCTACTTCCTGGGCGACCGGCTGGCGGCCGACCCGACGGACGCCCAAGTGCGCGGCCGTGCCCTGCAGGGGCTGTTGCGCGAGGCGTGGGCGCGCCTTTGGCCGGGGGAACTGCCGGCGGATCTCGACGCGTTGCTGGCTGCCGTCGCCGAGGCCCGCCAGCGCGAGGGCAACAGCGGGGTCGTCTACGCCTTCTTGCTGCTGGAACTGCGCTTCTTCCGCGCCTATCTCCCGCCGACCGAATACCCCATCCAGATTACCGACATCCCTACCTACCTGAGCGTCAGCACGACGCGCTTCTTCGTCCATCTGGACGAAGCTCTCGATCGATTGGCCGACCATGTCTTGCGCCTGGCTCAGCCGACCTTGCGCTCGGAGCGGCCACGCCCACCGCTGGCGCTGATCGGCCGGGAGGCTGTCTTGGCCGCCTGTCGCAACCAGCTGCTGGCCGGGCGCAGCGTCACCATCACCGGCGTGGCCGGCGTCGGCAAGACCGCCCTGGCCGCGGCCATTGCCGCCGGCTGGCCCACGAAGGCCACGTTCTGGTACACCTTCCTGCCCGACCTTAGCGATAATCTGCCCGGCCTGCTCTTCGCGCTGGGCCACTTCGTCCGCCAGTGGACGCCTTCGGCTCTGTGGCTGCAATTGATGGCTGACCAGGGCCAGGTGCGCAACCCGGTCCAACTTCTGGGCATCCTGCGCGCCGATTTGGAGCGCCTGCAACTCCACCAGCCGTTACTCTGCTTCGATGAAGTGGATATACTGCGCACCTCCGATGGGGAAGTGCGTTTGGCCGATCATATCCAGCTGCTGACTTTCCTGGAGGGGCTGAGCGCGACCACGGCCGTGCTGCTGGTTGGCCAGAACGGCTATGTCGATACCGCGGCCCATTTCGCCCTGAACACGTTGGACACGGAGCAAACAGCGGCGCTCCTGCGCGACGCCGGTGTCACCACGACGACCCCGGCCCGCGTGCAACAGGTCACTGGCGGCCTGCCGCGGTTGATCGAACTGGTCATCGCCCTGCTACACAGCGGCGACGACCTGGCCGAACTGGACAGGCTGTACGCGCGGGCCGATGTACGGCCGCTCTTCTCGCGCCTCTGGCGGCGGTTGGATGTGGCCGAGCAGGAGCTGTTGACTTCGCTGGCCGTTCTGCGTCGCCCCGCGCCGGTCGATGTGGTTGCGCGCTCGCCGGCCTTCGAGCAGTTGCGCCACCGTCGGGTCGTGCGGGTCGTCTCCAGTGAGGTGTCTGTGCTGCCCTACTTCCGTGGGCTTGTCTACGGGTCGCTGCCGCCGGAGCAGCGCGAAGCCGCCCACGCCGCGGCCGCCCGGCTGCGCGCTTTGCGCGGCGACTACACCGCCGCCGCCTACCACTACAGCGAAGCCGGCGATATTGTCGGCGCGGTCGATGTCTGGTTTCCCCACCGCCAGTTGGAGATACAGCGCGGCCAGAGTGGCGCGGCGCAGGCCATCTTCAGCCGCATCTCGCCCGCCCGGCTGCCCGCGCCCCGCGCCAATCAACTCCGCCTCATCCAGAATCAACTCGACCTGCTAGAGGGCAACGCGGCCCGCGTGGCCAAGGGCATGGCCCAGGTCAAGTGGGATGTGGACGACATCCATGCGGCCGAGGCTTACCGCCAGATGGGCGAGGCCAACTTCATGCTCGGCCGCACGGACACGGCGCTGGAAAGCTACGGCCGGGCGCTCGTCGCCCTGGGGCGCTATGCCGACGCGGCGGCCGATACCTTCTCCCGCCGCGGCCAGTTGTACATCGACCTGGGCGAGATGGCCGCCGCCCGCGCCGAGGCGCTGCGGGCGCGCGTGCGCCTGTTGCTGCTGGAGGGGATGCTGGCCTTCAACGAGGGCAACTATGACCGGGCGCGGAGCGAATTCGCCGCGGCCTTAGAAGCGACCGCGACGCTGGAAGCGCCCGAACTGACGGCGCAGGCCCACGAGTGGCTGGCGGCGACGGCCATCATGACCGCCGACGTGGCCACCGCCGAGCGCCACGGCACGGCGGCGCTGGCGTATTACCAGCGCATTGGCAACCGCGTTAAGCTGGAAGGGATTCGCGCCGACCTGGCGGGCATGTACCTGAATGTCCACGCCTATGAACGGGTGATCGAGCCGAGTCTGCACGCCCTGGCCTACTTCGAGGCGATCGGCCACGAGCGCTGGATCTCCTCCGTCGCCAGCAACCTGGCCGAGGCCTATCTGGAACTGGGCCAACTGGATGAGGCGCTGCGCTATGCCCAGCGCGTGCTGCAATTGGAGAATCAGCGCTCGCGTCCCTATGGATTATACACGTTGGGGTTGATCCACCAGCGGCAGGAGCGGCCGGACTATGCCGTCGTGGCCTTTGAGGACGGTCTGCGCGTGGCCGGGCAGAACGGCGACCTGTACATTGAGGCTTTCCTGCGGCGCAACATGGGCCGGTTGCTGCGCGAGACCGGCCGCGCCGGCGAGGCCGCGGCCGCCCTAAGCGCCGCCCTCGACCTCTTCCAGCGTATGAACCTGGCCATTGAAATCGAGACAACGGCTGGCGAATTGCGATCCCTGACGACGCAGATCGGCGCGGGGCGCGGCGCGTCATCCCACGATCTGCCTATTGCCAAGTCGACAAGATGACATAAAATACTTTTAGAGGGAATGGGTCGGCCAGCGCATGAGGCAAGGAGAGCGCCATGACAGATGACAACCTGGATAATCTCAGCCCCGAACCGGAGATCGCTCCCGTCGCCTATGACGCGGAGACGCAGATCTACGATGCCGAACCGCCGGTGCAGAACTACAGTGCCGATGACTTCGCCACGCCGCCGCCGCGCAACTGGACGGGCATCCTCCTGGCGGCGCTGATCGTCATGGCCGTGCTGCTGGGGGCGCTACTGGCCTACCTGTTCTTCGGCCGCGACAACAACGCTCTGATCCCAACCCCGTCTATTCCCGGCGATACCTCCTGGGCGACCGTGCAGACCTCCGGGCGCATCATCGTGGGCACGTCGCTGGACTATCCGCCCTTCAGCTATCGCAATCAGGATTTCCAGCCCGACGGCTTTGATATGGCCCTGATTCGCGACATCGCCGGCCGCCTGCGCGTGCAGCCCGACATTCGCGATATCGCCTTCGACAGTCTGTTCACGGCCCTGGAGCAGCGCCAGATCGATGTGGCCATCGCTGCTATCTCCGTCACGCCGGAGCGCGAAGCGCAGGTCGGCTTCAGCAACGTCTATTACATCGGTGAAGAGGGCATTCTGGCCCGCGCCGATTCGGCCGTCACGACCATCACGACGCTATCGGACATGGCCGGGCGGCGCATCGGCGTCCAGCGCGGCAGCGTCTATGAGACCTGGCTGCAACGCGACCTGGTCAACACTGGTCTGACCGTGGCCGGCAACCTGTTCGTCTATGAGACGGTCGATGCCGCCATTCGTGACCTGCGCGAACAGCGCCTCGATCTGGTCATCGTCGATCAGCATGTGGCCCAGGCGGCCGTGGCCCAGGGCGGCGTGCGGCGCGTGGGCGGCGGGCTGAACAAGCAGCGCTATGCCATCGCTGTGCGCCGCGACGCCGGCGCTCTGCGCGATCAGCTCAACCTGGCCCTGACGCAGATGCAGAACGACGGCCGCCTGACGCAACTGGCGCAGCTCTATCTCAACCTCGATCCCGGCGCGATTCTCACGCTGCCCGCTCCCACGGCGACATCGAGCGTTCCGGCGACGGCGCAACCGACCCAACCGCCGGCCGGCTGTGTGAACGGCATGCGCTTTGTGGACGACCTGAACCTGGACGATAACAACATGCAGTCGCCGCCGCCGATCAGCCCCGGCCAGGCCTTCAGCAAGGGTTGGCGCATCCAGAACAGCGGCACGTGCGCCTGGTCAACGGCCTATCGCCTGGCCTTCGTCGGCGGCAACACACCCGCGGCCAGCATGGGCGGCCAGCCGACGCCGGTGCAAGGCCTTGTGCCCGCCGGGCAGCAATACGACATCTTCGTCAACCTCGTCGCCCCGCTGGCCCCCGGTGTCTATCAGGGCATCTGGCAGATGGTCGATGAGCAGAACCGGCCCTTCGGCGACCGCATCTGGGTCGGCATCACTGTGCCCGCCTCGGCCACGGCCACGCCATTCGCGACACAAACGCCGTCGCCCAGCATCGACTTCCGTGTCGATCGCAACGACATCCTTCAGGGCGAGTGCGTTAACTTCGTCTGGAATGTGCAGGGGGCGCGGACGGTACACTTCTACGCCCTGGGCGAGGCCTGGCAGAACAACCCGGTGCCGCCGCAGAGCAACCGGCAGGTCTGCCCGGCCAACACGACGACCTACTATCTGCGCGTTGTGCGCAACGACGGCAACGTGGAGGAACGGCAAAGCGCCATCACCGTGCGGCCGAACGTCAACGCGCCCAACATCGCCCAGTTCGTCGGCGCGCCACCACAGGTGACGGTTGGGCAGTGCGTCCAGCTCCAGTGGGACGTGCAGGGCAGCGTGACGCGGGTGACGCTCAGCAACCAGTTCCGCACCATCTGGGATAACGCGCCCTCGCGCGGCAACACGCAGGACTGCACCGGCGCGCCGGCGATCATCGAGTACAAGCTGGTGGCCACCGGCCCTGGCGGCACCAGCCAGGCGCTGGAGCATGTCACCGTCGTCAGTCCGGCCACGGCTACGCCCATGCCCACCGTCCCGCCCAGCCAACCGGTCATCGACTCCTTCACCGTGCTGCCGGCGCAAATCCAGGCCGGCCAGTGCATCCAGATCGCTTGGGCGACCAGTGGGGCGACGGGACTGGTGCGGCTGCTGCGCAACAATGTACTGGTGCTGGACAACGCCAACCTGGTCGGCACGGCCCAGGACTGCCTGCAATATCCCGGCACCTATGTCTATCAGGTCGTGGCCAGCACCGCCGGTGGCCAGTCGGTGTCGCGCGACCAAACCGTGCTGGTCAACGAGATGCCCCAGGTGAATCCGCTGGCGGGCAAGTCGTTCCGCATCACCGCCATCAACATCAACGCCACGCTGCCGGACACCCTGTTGACGGCGACATTCAATGACGACGGCCAACTGACCGGCTCCGGCGGCTGCAACAACTACAACGGACGTTACGGCGTCACGGGCGGCCGGCCGACCGGGCAGATCGTCGTCAGTGAGCTATCGAGCACCAATCTCCTTTGTGAGGACCCGGGCCTGATGACCCAGGAAGGGGACTTCTTCAGCGCGATGCGGGCGACGGCGACGTTTGAGTTCGTGACTGACACCATCGTCGTCTTTAGCAACGCCGCCGGCCAGGAAGTGCTGCGGCTGGAACCGCTTGCGACACCGCGCTAACGAGCGCCAGCGATTGGTGGCGGGCGTCTGCGCGCGTGGACGCCCGCCGCGCCGCTAGAACCAGCGTCGCCGCTTCATGAAGAAGATGAGGCTGATGGCGACGATGGCCATGAGCGTCAGCGCGGCCGGGTAGCCCCACGGCTGGTTCAGCTCCGGCATGTACTTGAAGTTCATGCCGTAGATGCTGGCGATGAAGGTGATGGGCAGGAAGATAGTGGCGATGACGGTCAGCAGCTGATTGACGCGGCTGGTATTGCGCTCCACCGCGGCCATATGCAGGGTCATGATCTCGGCCATCATCGCCCGCAACCGCTCGTAGAAGGCCAGCAAGCTCTCTATCTCGCGGTAGAGGGCCTTGGTGAAGATCTTCCCCTCTGCTTCGCTGATGAACTTCGACTCGGCATCCTTGACGAACTCCAGAAAGTCCTCTAACTCCAGCAGCGGCTCGTTCCAGGGCTTCAGCTCCTCACGCATGAACAGGATGTCGCGGTAGACGCTTTCGCGGCCGTTGCCAACCAGCACGCGGTCTTCCAGCACCTCCAGCTGCTGCGTCAGATGCTTGAAACTGTGCTGGTAGTGCTCGACGATGACGGCGCGAAAGAGCAGGTAGAGCAGGTAATCGGGACCGTGCTGCTGGGCCTTCGTCTGCCGGCCGACCAGGCGACGGCGCGTCCGTGCGAAGAGGCCGTGGCTCTGGTGCTCATAGAGGATCAGGAAGTCGCTGCCCAGGACAAAGGAGCCGCCGTTCTGTTCCAGTAGCTGTCGCTCCGGGTCCAGGTAAGGAACCGTGTATTCGACGTAGAGGCAGGTCTCATATTCGGTGTCGAACTGCATTCGCGACTCGTCCAGTATCTCCACCAGCACCGCGGGATCGACGTGGAATTCGTCCAGCAGCCGGCCCAGCCCGGCCTCGTCGTGGACATCGCGGATGGTGACCCAGTTGACGCGCTGGTGGTCGATGCGGCCGAGTAGCTCGTCGATGGTGTCACACTCGTACGCCTCGATCGTCTCCTTGTCGTAGACGACCAGCGCGTACTTGGCGACACCGTTGGGCGTGTCGTTGGCGGCCGATGGGGGGCGAGACGGCTCGTTGGCGCTCATGGCACGCTCCGGCGCGGCGACTACATCACTTCGGGCGCGCTCATGCCCATGAGATCAAGGACGCGGGCGAACATGGCCTGGGCGGCGCGATAGAAGCGCAGCCGCGCCCGCCGCAGCGGCTCCGGCACGTCGCTATGGAGCACGCGGCACTCCTCGTAGGTCGTGTGGAAGAGGGCGGCCAGGTCATAGGCGTAGAAGGCCAGCCGATGCGGCTCGTAGAGCGTGGCCACGGACTCGATCACGTCGCCCAACTCCAGCGCCTTGCGCAGGAAGGCTATCTCGCGCTCGCTGGTCAGCAGGCTCAGGTCGGCTCCTTCGTCGGCATCGTCGGGCAGACCGGCCTCGGCCCACTTGCGGAAGATGCCGGCACAGCGGACATGGGCATTCTGGATATAGTAGACCGGGTTCTTATCGGAGTGCTCCACGGCCAGGTCAAGGTCGAAGTCGATGGGGCTGTTGGCCGAGCGGGAGATCATGAAGTAGCGGATGGGATCCGCGCCGACCTCATCGATCAGCTCGTCAAGGGTCACATACTGTCCCCGCCGCGTGCTCATCTTCACCGCCGAGCCGCCGCGTACCAGCGAAACGATCTGGTGCAGAAGGGTATAGACGAAGTTGGAGGGATAGCCCAGGGCGCGCACGCCCATGAGCACCTGGGGCGCGGTGGCGTGGTGGTCGGGGCCGAAGAGATCAACGACCAGGTCGAAGCCGCGCTGGGCCTTGTCCCAATGGTAGGCGATATCCGGCAGGCGGTAGGTTGGTTCGCCCGTGGCCTTCACGACGACACGGTCTTTGTCGTCGCCAAACGCAGTCGAGCGAAACCACTGCGCGCCGTCCTGCTCATAGATGTAGCCGCGCGCCCGCAAGGCCTCCAGCGTTTCCCAGACCTTGCCGCTTTCGTAGAGGCTCGCCTCGCGAAAATAGACGTCGAAGACGATGCCGATGCGGGCCAGGGTCTCCTTCTGCTGGCGCGAGATGCGGTCGCGGGCGTAGGCGGCGAAGGTGTCGATGGGCATGTCGCGCAGCCCGTCGCCGCGCTCGGCCAGCAACTCGCGGGCCAGTTCGACGATGTACTCGCCCTGGTAGTGCTCTTCGGCCAACTCGACCGGCTGGCCCAGGAGCTGCAAGTAGCGCAGCTTGACCGATTCGCCCAGCAGGGTGATCTGTCGCCCGGCGTCGTTGTAATAGTACTCCATCGTCACGTCGTAGCCGGCGCTGGCCAGCGCGCGGTGGAGCGTGTCGCCGATGACGCCGCCGCGCGTGCGGCCGAGGGTGATCGGCCCGGTGGGGTTGGCGCTGACGCACTCGACCTGGGCCTTCTTGCCGTCGCCGAGGTGCTGGCGGCCAAAGCCCTGCGGGTCGGCCAGAATGCGCTCCGGCAACTGCTGGAGCCAGCTCGGCGACAGGCGGAAGTTGACGAAGCCGGGTGGGGCGATGCTGACGCCGTCCAGGTAGTCGATGGGTGGCAGGTGCTCGGCGATGGCCGCGGCGATCTTGAGCGGGGCCATGCGTGCCGGGCGGGCCAGTTGCAGGGCGACGGCGGTGGCATAGTCGCCGTGGCTCGTCTCGCGCGGCCGCTCGACGGTGATTTCGGGCAGGTCAAAGGCAGGCAGCGCGCCGTCGGCCTGCGCGGCCAGAAGCGCGGCGCGGACGGCGGCGGCTAGTTCGTGATGTTGAAGCATGAGAGGATTCTAGCAGCATGGTCGTGGACAGGCGAAGACGGAAATGGGTCAATTGACCGTTGTTGACCCGTCCCTTATACTCTTAAGAGATGGGCCTGGTCACCTGGGCCATGCTGAGCATGTACCGACTGATAGAAAAGCGGCTGAGGACAACAGCCTCCATCAACTTATGAGCGACGAAAGACCAATCTCCGAAGCCCGTATTATTGAGGGGACGCTCGTCCCGACGAACACGCCTCTGCCCGCGGCCGGGGCCGGCGTGCCCCCATTGTCCGTAACCGATCCCGAATTCGACACCTACATGATCATCGTCAAGGCTCTGCTGGGTGGGGCCATCGAGGGCACGGCCGAGCTGGCCCGGCGGCTGGAGCGGCTGGAGGCGGAGCTGCGCGCCGCTGAGGGTGGCCCGCCCGGCCCCGGCGCTGTCGATAGCCCGGCCGACGTCGCGCGCTATATGCTCGGCGGGATGGTTCTCTCGGCCGCCGACGGCGCGCGGCAAAGAGCGGTCCGGCTGGCGCGGACGTCGGACGAGTTCCTGCGCCTGACCGGTAGCACCATCCGGCCTTTGGCCAACAATCGCCTGACCGGCATCATCGTCCGCCCCATCGACCGCGCCTTCGGCCGCCTGGTCGCCCGCGGCCAGCGGCGGGTGGATGGCTGGATCGCCCTGGGCCAGGCCCACGAGCCGAGCGCCCGCCTGCTGGCCCGGCAGGCCTATCTGGAGATTGTCGATGACTTTATCGGCCATCTGTCGGAAAACGAGCAGTTGACCACCCTGGTGCAGGAGCAGAGCGTCGGCCTGGCCAATGAGTTCGTCGAGGAGGTGCGCGAGCGCACGGTTTCGGCCGACACGCTGGCCGAGTCGGTTGTGCGCCGCATTCTGCGACGGCCGCCGCGCACGGCGCTGCCGCCACCGGAGCCGATCCGCGAGGCCGTAGCCGAGGTCAAGCGAGTGCCGCGCCATGTTGATTAGGCGTGTCGCGCCGCCGCCCGATTCGTTGCGTGGCTACGCGGCCGGCTTCGTGACGCGCTATGTGGCCTTTCTAATCGACATCGCCCTCGTCGCCGGCGTCGCCTTCCTGACGGTGACGATCGCGCGGGCGACGCTGTCGTTCTTTGGCCTCGACCGCCTCCTGGATTCTCTATTCGGGTCGGTATCGTTTGCGGCCTCAACCCATGTGCTGGTGGGCATGGGGCGCTGGCTGATTGCGGTCGCCGGCGGCTTCGTGGCCTTCAGCATTTACTCCATCCTCGCCTGGCTGCTGGTTGGCAAGACGGTCGGCAAGGCGCTGATGGGGCTGCGCGTGCTGGGGCGGGATGGACGCAAATTGACCTGGCGGCAGGCGATCATCCGCGCGCTGGCCTACTACGTCTCGGCCCTGCCGCTGTTTCTGGGTTATTTGTGGGTTCTGGTTGACGACGAGCGCCAGACGTGGCACGATCGGCTGGCCAAGACGATCGTCGTCTATGAGTGGGATGCCCGGTATGAGGAGCGGCTGGTGGGCGCGGTGCGACATCTGAGCGACTCGGCCGAGCGGCGGCAAGCAGCGCAGGAACACGCCCGCCGCCTGGCCGCCGAGGGCGACGACGCGACGGAAACCGGTGATGGCTGAACGAACGATCACTCCCCTGGACAATGTCGATGCCGCCTGGCTGAAGATGGAGGACCCGACCAACCTGATGATGGTAACGGGTGTCCTGACTTTCCCGCGGCCGCTGGACATGGCCCATTTGCGGGCGCTCATCGAGTCGCGCCTGCTGCAATTCGATCGCTTCCGCCAGCGGGTCGTGCGGCCGTCGTTGCCTTTCGCTCCGGTCTACTGGGAGCCGGACCCCCACTTCAACATTGGTGCACATGTCCATCGCGTCGGCCTGCCCCACCCGCGCGACAGGGACGCATTGCAACAACTGGTCAGCGAACTGATGTCCACCGGCCTCGACTTCAGCAAGCCGCTGTGGCAGATGCACGTCGTTGACGGCTACAGCCCCCACGGGCGGGGCGACGGTGGGGCGCTCATCGTGCGCTTGCACCACGCCCTGGCCGACGGCCTGGCCCTGGTGAGCGTGCTGCTGGCCCTGACGGAGATGCTGCCCGGCGCGCTGCCGCCCGTCGTCGAGAGCAACGGCCACGCCCTGCCGGAGGCCAGCGCCGCATCCGACGGCCTGAGCGGCTGGGAGGCGCTGCAATGGCGGACAGCGGCGCTGGTGGGCAAGGGTATCGACGTGGGCCGCCGGGCGGTCATTGAGGGGTTGGAGACGTATCTGAACAGCGACCGGCCGCGCCAACTGGCCGAGCTTGGCTCCGACTATGCCCACGCCCTGAGCAAGCTGGTGCTGCGCGCGCCCGACCCGCCGTCGCCCTTTCGCGGCCGGCTGGGCGTGGCCAAGCGCGTGGCCTGGTCGCGGCCGCTGCCCTTCAGCGAGGTCAAACTGATGCGCCGGGCCACGGGGGCGACCGTCAATGACCTGATGACGGCCGCCGTCACCGGTGGGCTCCGGCGCTATCTGGAGGCGCGCGGCGAAGAGCCGGTCGATTTCCGCGCCGTCGTGCCCGTGAATCTGCGCGGCCCGCGGGAGATGGGCGCGCTGGGTAACCGCTTCGGCCTGGTCTTTCTCGACCTGCCGGTTAGCACCGTGCCCATGCGCCTGCGGCTGGACACGATTCGCTTCCGCATGGAGGCTCTGAGGCTGAGCCAGGAAGCGCCGGTGTCGCTGGATGTGCTGGGGGCCGTCGGCTTCTCGGCCCAGGCGGTGCAGGACGCCGTCGTGCGCGTCATCAGCACGAAGGCGACGGCCGTGCTGACCAACGTGCCCGGCCCGCCCATCCCCCTCTACCTGGCCGGCCAGCCCATCGAGACGATCATGTTCTGGGTGCCCCAGAGTGGCCGGCTGGGCCTGGGCATCAGCATCCTCAGCTACGCCGGCAACGTCACCGTCGGCGTGGCCACGGACGCCGGCCTGGTGCCGGAACCGGATGAGATCATGCTCGGGTTTTATGCCGAGTATGATGAGTTGTTGGGGTTGGTCTAGCCGAGAGCCAGACGGATAACAATACCCTCGTTGGCCGCGAGGGGGATCGCGTGCGCCAGCACGGCCGTCTCTCGCTGCGGATCGGTGGATAAGGCCAGCTGCGCGTTGGCCCCAGCCAAATGCAGTGGGTCAAGGGTGTGGTCACGGCGACCCAGATTCAGCACCACCAAAAACCCATCCCGCCCCGGCGCTGTCCGCCGATACGCCAACACGCCGTCCGCACCCACATCGATCACCTCAATCGCCCCCCGATTCAGCGCTGGCTCCGCCCGCCGCAGCGCCGCCAGCGCCCGGTAGAGGCGCAGCAGCGAGGCCGGGTCGTTCTCTTGCGCGGCGACGTTGCGGGTGGCGTAGTCGGCCGCTAATGGCAGCCACGGCGTGGCCTCCGGCGTGGTGAAGCCGGCGTTGGGGCCGTCGTCCCACTGCATCGGCGTGCGTTCCGGGTCGCGGCCCCAGATCTCGTACTGCTCCGGCTGCTGCAACGCGGCCGGGTCCATGCACTGCTCGAAGGGGATGGGCACGTCCTCCATGCCGATCTCGTCGCCATAGTAGCACGTCGGCGTGCCGCGCAGCGTCAGCAGCAGCATCTGGGCCACCCGCGCCTGGGCCTGGCCGACGCGCGTGGCGATGCGGTGCTGGTCGTGATTGCCCAGCACCCAGTTGGGCCAGCCGCCCGGCGGCAGCGCGCCCTCGTAGGCGCGGATGTAGTCGCCAATGACGTGCGCGTCCCACGGCAAACCGATGAGCTGGAAGTTGAACGGCATGTGGCACTCGTCGCCGTCGCCGTAGTAGGTCATCAGCCGTTCCAGCGGCAGGTAGATCTCGCCGACCATCATGCGCTCGTCGTATTCGTCGAGCACGGCGCGCATCTGGCGGACGATGGCGTGGATGCCCGCCACGCCGGCGGTGTAGATGTGGTCGAGCCGGTCGAAGGGGCGGGCGTCGGGCGGCGCGTCGGGGTTGGGCGGCTCGTCGCGCATCTGCTCGTCCTTCAGCATCAGCCAGATCACGTCCACGCGGAAGCCATCGACGCCGCGATCGAGCCAGAAGCGCATATTGTCGAGCATGGCCGGCAGCACTTCCGGGTGGCGGTAGTTCAACTCCGGCTGGCTGCGGTGGAACTGGTGCATGTAGAACTGGCCGGTATGGGCGTCGTAGGTCCAGGCGTCGCCGCCGAAGTGGGTTTGCCAGTTATTGGGCAGGCGCGTCTCCGGCGGGCCGTCGCCGGGGGCGGGGTCGCGCCAGAGGTAGTAGTCGCGCTTGGGGTTGTCGCGGCTGCTGCGGCTGGCCACAAACCAGGGGTGCTCATCGGAGGTGTGGTTGGGCACCAGGTCGAGGATGACCCGCAGGCCGCGGGCGTGGGCCTCGGCCAGCAGCCGGTCGAAGTCGGCCAGTGTGCCGAAAAGCGGGTGGATGTCGCAGTAGTCGGCCACGTCATAGCCGAAGTCGTGCATCGGCGACGGGAAGATGGGCGAAATCCAGAGCGCGTCGATGTGGAGCGACTGCAAGTAGTCCAGCCGCCGGATGATGCCGTTCAGGTCGCCAACGCCGTCGGCGTCGCTGTCCTGGAACGAGCGCGGGTAGATCTGGTAGATGATGCCTGTTTGCCACCAGTGCATGGGGAACTCCTGTCAATCGTGGTCAGTGCTCAGCGAGCGGCGATGGGGTCTCGCGTGGCGAGAGGGGAAGGGTGAGGGCGTTGCCGTCGCGCAGGGCGAGATAGTTGGGCGACATGATCTCCACGCCAGCAGCGGCAAAGCGATCGAGGATATGCTGGTGGAGAGTCGAATAGGTGAGCGGCAGCACTTCCGGCCGGCGCGTCAGGGCGTTCAGTTCGTAGCTGATGTTGAAGTCGTTGAGTGCCTTCTGCAGCACGAACGGCGGCGGCCGCTTGAGGATGTTCTCGGTGTCGCCGGCCGCGGCGATGAGCAGCTCGTGGACTTGTTGCCAGGGCACGTCATAGCCAATGGTCACCGTCGTGTAGAGAACCAGCCCACTCGCGCGCGCCAGGCGCGTGTAGTTGGTGATCGACGTGCTGAGCACGAGCGAATTGGGCAGCGAGACGACTTCGTTCTTGAAGGTGCGCACGCGGGTGGTCAGCAGGTACTTGCCGACGACCTCACCGGTGGTGGACTGGATCAGCACGATATCCCCCAGCCGGAACGCGCCGGTGTAGGTCAGGATGACACCGGCAATGATGTTGGCGATGGCCGAACTGGAGGCCAGGGTCAGCAGCAGGGCCACGAAGGCGCTGATGCCCTGGAAGACCGGCAGTTGGCTGAAGGGCAGCGACATGAAGCCGATGATGGCGGCGACGACGACGGCCAGAAAGATGGCGATTCGATTGGTGAAGGGCGCCCACTCCGGCTCGAACGACGGCAGGCGCAGCGTGCCACGGCCGACCTCGCGGAAGAAGAGGGAGATCAGCCGCGTCACCAGCCAGGTTAGCGCCGCCAGCACCAGCAGAAAGCCCAACTCGGGCAGGATGAGCACAAAGCCGTCCCAGAGTTGGGCCAACGGCGACAGCAGCGCCCCGCTGATGCGGTCGCCCAGCTCGCGTGTATTGGGAAAGGCGCGCAGGACGAGGGGGATGGCCACAGTGATGAGAAAGATCGACAGGAGGAGCTTGAAGACCCGCAGCAACCCGCGAATGAGGCGGCTGAACTGTCCTGACTGGTAGAACACCGAGCGGGCCAGCGCCGGCGACAGGCTTTTCGACTCGGTCGCCGGGTCGATCCTGTCCACCAGCCAGTTGCCGATGCGGTTGATGAGCCAGATGAGGACGATTAGTCCCAGCAGGACGCCCAGCCCCAGCGCCAGGCCCGCGCCCAGCGCCTGGACGCTGACGGCTGCCTGTCCCTCCGCAATGGCCGTCTGGATGAGCGCCGCCCATTCCTGGGCCAGCTCCGACCGGTTGCGGCCGGCGATGGCCGCGTCGGTGTTGCTGACCGTCACCAACACCTCGTCGTTGGCGACGATGTCGGTGGTGTCCTGGGTGTCGAGGACGGTCACGGTCAGAGTGCCGGCAAAGGGATTGTTGGCCAGCCGGGTGATGTGCTCCGCGACGAGGGCAGCGCGCTCGGTAGCCGTGACTGAGCCGACACGCGCCTGCAGGCGAAACAGCTCCTGGCCGTTGACGACGACGGGCGCGCCCTCGATGGTTACGGGCGTGGGCGGGGGCGTCGGCTCAGCCTGGCGCGCGGCGACGGCGGCCGGCAGGGCCAGCGCCAATAGGGCCAGCAGCATGATCAGGCTCAGCCTGTGGTAGAGATGGTGGGACGGTAATGGGCGCATGATGATTTCTCCCGGTCGAGTGCGCCCATTATGGCCGCAATGGATCGGCGCGGCAACGCTGCGCACGGCGTCAGTTGCGGCGATAGAGAGCGATCCAGCGGCCGGCGGCCGAGTCGTCGATGAGCGTCGCCAGCCGCTGGCGGCGTGTCGCCTCGCGTTTGGCGCTCATGACCCAGTGCATCGTGCCCTGGCGGTAGTGGGGCGGCTGTGCCTGCCAGTAGGCCCAGGCGTCGACGTGGGCGCGAAACTCGGCCTCGTAGGGCGCGTCCAGTTGTTCGGGGCGCGCCTCGTAGGCGTAGCGGCCCAGGCGCGCTTCGTCGCGGGCCTCGTAGGCGGCCAGTCCGGCCGGCTGCATCCGCCCCGCATCGATGAGCGCGGCCGCCCGCCGGCGATTGACCTCGCTCCAGATGCTGCCCGGCCGGCGCGGCGTGAAGCGGATGACGTAGCGCTCGTCGTCGAGACGCCGGCGCAGGCCGTCGATCCAGCCGTAGCAGAGCGCCTCATCGACCGACTCCGGCCAGGTGATGCTCGGCCGGCCGCTGGCCTTCTTGTAGAAGCCGACCCATAGCGCGTCGGCCGTGGCGTGGTTGGCGGCCAGCCAGGCGCGGAAGTCGGCCGGCGTGGCGAAGAACGTCGGGTCGGTCACGGGCGACGGCCCTCCGTGGGCAGTCGTCCGGTAAACAGCGACAGGCCTTGCATGGCAGGCGAGTGTAGCATAACGGCGCCGGGCTGTCGCCAATGCCAACTTGCCCGTTCCGCGGCCATTGGCCATACTTGCGGCTGTGAATCGAGCTTGCTGTATCGCTCGTTTTCCGGGGAGCGTGGCGTTGTGGCCTTAGACCCTGACCGTCTGGAGGCGCTGCTCGCGCTTGTCCGGCGCCAGTATCCCGACTGGGAGCACTTCAACCAGGCGCGTTTTGCCGCCGACGAGGCGTATAAGCGCGCGGCGGCCGCCCGCGCGCAAACGGAACTGGGCCGGGACGCTTTTGCCGCCCTGCTTGCGGCGGGCGACTACGACGAACTGAGGCGGCGCTTCCGGGCCGTCGCCACCAACCTGCTCTACCTGGCTACACCCCGCAGCGGCGATCTGCGTCTGCTCAATGACGCGCGCGCCGATCCGGCGACGCTTTACCCGGCGTTGTTTGCCCTGCTCCACGGCCCCGGCGACTCGCCGGCGCGGCTGGACGCCTTCGTCGCCTTCGGCCGCGCCCACGACCTGCCGGTCTACTGGACATTGCCAACTTACTATTTGTTCCTGCTGGATCCAACGAGCGACATCTTTATCAAGCCGACGGTGGCCCGCTGGTTCCTGGCCAACTATGCCGAACGGCCCGACTTCCCCCAGCAGCCCAGCGGCGCGGCCTACGTGGCGGCCCGCGCCGCCTACCGCGACCTGCTGGCGGCGCTGCGTCCCCACGGCGCGGCCGACCTGCTCGACACGCAAACGTTGGTCTACGTGGCCCACAGAGTGGCCAGCGGTAAGGCGGACGAATCCGCGCCCGCCGGCGACGCCCTCGCCCCACCCTTCGACGTTCTCTTCGGCGATCGGGCGACGGCCGAGTGGGCCTTCGACCTCTTCGCCACGACGGTCAAACGCCTCGGCGGCTGGCCCGACGACCCCCGCTTCGCCCTGACATTGCCCCACGGCCGGACGATGCTGCGGCTGAATCTGGGTAACTGGATGGTGATGGACGTTTCCGCCCGCGACGACGCTCTGCACCTGACGGCGCTTGTCGCGCCGATGGAAGAAGCGTTCTCCTTCGAGCGCGGCGAGCTGTTGGCGCGCACCGACGCCAGGCTGGCCGTCTTCACCATCCCGCTGGCGACGGCCAGAGCGTGGCCGGAAGAGTTGCAGCGCATTTACTCCGAAAGCATGTTGGTCATCGCCGAGCGCTTCGGCAGCTACGGCGGATCGCCCCGCCGGCGTGCCCATCAGGCGGCGCTATTTCAGGCGCTCTTTGACCCGGCCGGGTGGGAACACCTCCTGGCCACCGGTTTGCCGGAAGCGGGCGACGCGAACGAGAGCCAGCGGCCGGCGCTGCCTCCCGCCCGGCCCACGGTCGTGCGCGAGACGGCGCCGCAATGGGCCGTGGCCGCGCCGCCGGCGACGATGGCCTACGGCCGCGACGACTTCCTGCGCCAGACGTACCTGAACGAGGAGACAGCCGCCGAACTTCACGACCTGCTGCTGGAGCGGCAGCAGATCATCCTCTACGGCCCGCCGGGAACGGGCAAGACCCATGTTGCCCGCCACCTGGGGCGCTGGCTAACCGGGCTGGCCGGCCCGCCGCCGCAGCGGCTGACCGTCATCCAGTTCCACCCGGCCTACAGCTATGAGGAGTTCATCGAAGGCATCCGGCCGGAGAGCCATGAGCGCGGCGGGCGCTACTATGTGGACTACCGGCCTCGCCCCGGCATCTTCGTCCGCTTCTGCCGCGCGGCGGAGCGTATCGATGGGCCATGCGTCTTCGTCATCGACGAGATCAACCGCGGCAACATCCCGCGCATCTTCGGCGAGTTGATGTTGTTGTTGGAGTATCGCGACGAGGCGGTGCCGTTGCCCTACTCCGGTGACCGCTTTCACATTCCGCCCAATGTCTACCTGATCGGCACGATGAACACGGCCGACCGTTCCATCGCTCTGGTCGATTTTGCCCTGCGCCGCCGCTTCCACTTCTTCCGCTTTGCCGCCGATCCAGACCTGTTCGACCGCTGGCTGGCACGGCAGCCGTCGCCCCTGCCCTATCTTGGCGCGCTCTATCGCCGGCTGGCGACCGAGGCGGTCGATGATCCCGACTACGCCATCGGCCCCAGCGTTTTTATGCGTGACCTGGACGAGATGGGGCTGGCGCGGCTCTGGCGGCGCAGCATCATCCCCTATCTGGAAGAGTACTACATCGACCAGCGCGCCCGTGTCCGGCTGTGGGACTGGGACGGCGAGTTGGTGCGCAGCCTGCGCCAGGGGCATGATGGCGGCTAAGCCGGCGGCCGAGCCGGTTGACCTGTGGCTGACCGAGAACGGCACGCTGACGACGGCCGCGCTTAGCCCGGCGCAGGCGTTGCGGCTGCGCGAGCAGTATGGGCAACACCTTGTCGTCCAACCGGGCTGGGAAACGGGCATGTTCGTCCTGACGGCCCGCCAGACCATCGGCGTCATCGTCCTCGACGACCTACGCATCCACATTGCGCCCAAAGTGCCGCTGACGAACCTGTTCTACATGCTGACCTATGCCTATGACCTGCCGCTCTTCCGCGAGGAAGAAGCGCCGCTGGCCGCCGGCGATGACCTGTTCGAGTTTCTGGTGGCCATTTTTGCCGGTCAAATCGACCGCCTGGCGCGTCAGGGCATCCAGCGCGGCTACGTGGATGTCACGGAGAACGCCCCCTACTTGCGCGGCCGGCTTCTGCTGGGCGAACACCTGCGGCGCAACGTTGACCAGCCGGGACGTTTCGCCCAACGCGCCAACGACTTCACCGCCGACCAGCTGGAGAACCGCATCCTGAAGGCCACCCTCTGGCAATTGTCCCGCGCGCCCTACCGCGACGCTGCGTTACGCCGGCGCGTGCGGCGGGCGCTGTCGGCCTTCTCGGAGGTGTCGCTCATCGCCGTCCGGCCGGAGGAGTGCCGGCAGGTGGTCTATAGTCGCCTCAACGCGCGCTACCGCCTGCCGATCCAGCTGGCTGAGCTGTTTCTGCGCCACTTGTCGCTGGAG
>WBZM01000221.1_pt1 | contig 91669 bp, 82 predicted proteins | sample 5204271 | NCBI WGS metagenome assembly WBZM01 (sample SAMN12344346, study PRJNA552823) | activated sludge metagenome | biome: Activated sludge suspended growth; feature: Nitrification reactor; material: Wastewater; isolation source: activated sludge from nitrification reactor of wastewater...
TTTCGACGCACAACATCCGGACGGCGCCGACTATGTCATCGTGCCGGCGATGAGCCGCGACGACGATCCCGTCGTGACGAGGTGGCTGCGCGAACAGAAGGCCAAGGGCGCGATCATCATCGGCGTTTGCGCCGGCGCGAAGGTGGTGGCGGCCGCCGGCCTGCTCGACGGCAGGCAGGCGACGACGCACTGGTACTACGTCGGCGAGCTTCGCAAGAAGCATCCCGACGTCGTCTACGTCGCGGACCGCAGGATGGTCGTGGACGACGGCGTCGCAACGACGACTGGCGTCACCGCTTCCATGCCGATGTCGCTGACGCTGATCGAAGCGATCGCAGGTCGGCCGAAAGCGGAGGACGTCGCGCATGCGCTGGGGCTGAAGGACTGGAGCCTTCGCCATGACAGCGGCGCCTTTGCGCTGACGCGGCCATTCGCGCTGACGGTGACGCGCAACGTGCTCACGTCCCTCGGCGGGGAGAAGTTTGGCATGGCGCTCCAACCGGGCGTGGACGAATTGTCGCTCGCGCTGGTCGCAGACGCCTGGTCGCGCACATATCGCTCGCGCGCTCACACCTTCGCGGCGACGGGCGAACCGCAGACCAGCCGCAACGGGCTGCGCATTTTGCCGGACGTTGTCGCGGCCGACTGGTCAGGTCCGGCGCTGCCGCGTCTCGAGGGTCTTGCGCCGGCCGAATTTCTCGACCAGGCGCTGGATGCGATTGCGAAGCGGTACGGCGAGCCGACGGCGCGCGTCGTGGCCATGCAGCTCGAATATCCCGGCCGCGCCGCGCAATGACTGCCGCCGCTGCGCCGCCTTCGGGACCGCAGCCGCGGGCCGCGCTCTACGTGCGAGGCAGGGGCAGAAAATCTACCTAATTGTGACCGGCGCCTCTCTTCCGCCGCGCTCTTGCGCCCTATTTGAGGAACTGCGTGCGTTCGTATCGCGTCAGCATGAAATCGGGATGGAACCATGAAGGCGGGAGCGATTCTGGCCGTCTTGACGACGACGGCCATCGGAGCGCCGGCCGCGCTGGCGGCTCCGGCGATCGGCGAGGCGACGGACGTCGCGCGCAACACGCTGCTCGACGGGCAGGGCGCGCGCCGGCCGATCGAGCGCGGCGACGCGGTGGCGGCCAACAATACGATCTCCACGGACGCTCAGGGCAGGGCGGCCTTCCGCTTCGTCGACGACACACGCCTTTCGGTCGGCCCGAATTCCAGCGTACGTCTCGACAAGTTCGTGTTCGACGGCGACGCCGGCCCGTCTTCTTTCGTCATTCGGGCGACGAAGGGCGTGCTGCGCTTCTCGACGGGCCGCGGCGAGCACGAGGCCTATCGCATCCAGACGCCGGCGGCGACGATCGGCGTGCGCGGCACGGATTTCGACGTGAAGATCGACGGCGAGGAGGTTCGCGTTTCGGTGACCGATGGCGAAGTCGTGCTTTGCCCTAACCGGGGCAGGGCCGGCTTTGCCGATTGCGTGGAATGCCGCGCCGGCTTCTCGATCCTGTCGAGCCGCACGCGCGCGCGCATCGTGCCGACGAGTTCGCTCCCGCAGATCCGCGCAGGATCGCTGCTGCCGCTGCCCTCGCTCGCCGGCGCGCTGCCGGGCGGCCTGCAGGGCATCGGCAATCTGGGTCAGGCGGCAGTCGGCGGCGCTGCGGGCGCTGTCGGCAATGTCGGCGCCGCCGCCGGAAATGTCGCGGGCGCCGCAGGCGATGTCGCGGGGGCGGCCGGCAGCGCGGCCGCGGGCGCCGTGGGCAATGTCGGCGGAACGGTCGGCGGCGTGATCGGCGGCGTCAACGGGGCCGTCGGCGGACTTGGCGGCGGGATCGGCCGCACGCTCGGCGGCCTGCCGCGCATCGGGCGCTGAAAGCTGCCGCTATTCCTTGGTCTTCAGGCCCTTGAGCTTGCCGAAGACGCTGGCGACGTCGATCTCTTCCTCGTCCTCGCGCGGCGCGGCGGGCTTGGGCGCGCCGAAAACCTCTTCCGTCGTGCGCGGCTCGCGGACCGTGGTCGTCTCGGCCGGCAGCAGCGTCTGGCTCGGCTCCTCGTGGCGGATCGGCGCGTCCTTGGCGGCGCGGGCGACTTCCATGTCGAGGTCGATCTGCGAGCACAGGCCGAGCGTCACCGGGTCCATCGGGGCGAGCTGCGCCGAATTCCAGTGCGTGCGCTCGCGGATCGCCTGCAGCGTCGTCTTGGTCGTGCCGACGAGGCGCATGATCTGGGCGTCCTTCAGCTCGGGATGGTTGCGCACGAGCCAGAGGATGGCGTTCGGGCGATCCTGCCGGCGCGACAGCGGCGTGTAGCGCGGGCCGCGGCGCTTGACCTGCGGCAGAACGACCTTCGACTGGGCGAGCTTGAGCTGGTAGCCGGAATCCTTCTCGGCGCGGGCGATCTCGTCGCGCGTGAGCTGGCCGGAGGTGATCGGATCGGCGCCGCGGATGCCGGCGCCCACCTCGCCGTCGGCGATGCCCTTCACCTCGAGCGGGTGAAGTTTGCAGAAGCTGGCGATCTGATCGAAGGTCAGCGACGTGTTCTCGACCAGCCAGATCGCGGTCGCCTTCGGCATGAGCGGAGCGTTGCTCATATTTTCCTCCAGAAAGCCGGCGCCTCGGAATCGGACCCAAGCATCGGGGCCCGCCGAACCGAAGGCCCGGCCGAGGCTACAGCCTCGATGTAACTGAAATAACGGGATGGCCGCTATATAATCGGGCGCAGGCCCGAAAGCAATCGAAACGACGCCCGGAAGGAGTGGATATGGCCATCGAGGACGACATTTTCGCTCAGCCCAAGAAGAAGCCGGAGCACGAGATCGGCCAGCCGCTCGATACGCTCTCGGTCGGGGAACTCGCCGAACGAATCGAACTCCTGCGCGCCGAAATCGAGCGGCTCGAAGCCGCCAGGACGGCGAAGGCGGCGTCGGCGGCCGCGGCGGCGGCCTTTTTCAAGACGTGAGGCGTCGCAAAACCGGGCGGTTTTTTCGCATCGGCGCAATTTGAAGCGCCAAAGGAGTAAATTCATTAACCAAATATTAACTTTATCGAGGCCTTAATCATACATTCCGACCTTCGGAATCTCGAGTGGCTCTGTCCACTCTGTTTGACGCCTCCCTGTTGAACTTGCACAGAGCCGCTTTCGGGCGGCTCTTTTTTAGTGGGCAGCGGCTCCCGAGAGCGCCGCGAACCGCCGGTTTGGCCGGCGCGGCGACCCTCCCATCCATTAACTTGCCGTCCGCAAGCCCCGGAAAACGGGCTGCGGAGGTTAACCCTAATGAAAACTGAATAAGACAAGCCCCGGTTCTGGCGGCTATATTGCTCCTCGTCGGATCGAACGCCGCCCGAGTGGCCGGGCGGGTCAAATCGAAACGATGCGGGTGGCGTGATGGTGCGTTTGGTGAGTTCGCTGGGGCAAGAGCCCGTTTCCTTTGTCGAGCGTCTGGCGGGATCCGACGCTTTCAAGTCGCTTTTCAAGGAAGGCATGAATCTGGTCGAGGAGGCCGCCGCCTATCTCGACGGACCGGGCCGCGCGGAGGCCAAGGCTCTGCCCCGCATGGAGGCGCTGGCCTACGCTTCCGAGAGCATGCGCCTGACGACCCGCCTGATGCAGCTCGCCTCCTGGCTCCTGCTGCAGCGCGCGGTCAACGAAGGCGAGATGAGCCAGACCCAGGCCGCCAGCGAAAAGCACAAGGTGAAGCTGTCCAACCAGGACATGGCGACCGCCCCCGAGGCCTTTCATCGCCTGCCGGCCCGTCTGCGCGACCTCGTCGCCCATTCCATGCGGCTGCAGGCGCGCATCGTCCATCTCGACCAATTGCTCTACGCCCGCGCCGAGGCGTTGATGCCGCCGGTCGCCTCCTCGCCGGTCGCCGACCAGATCGAGCGCCTGCGCACGGCTTTCGCTTCGTAAAAGGACTCCAACTCCAGTCGATGGCTCGACACGAAAAAAGCCCCGGGCCACGGCCCGGGGCTTCTTTTTTGGGGCGAGCCGTAAGCCCGGAGTTACTTCTTGGCCGCGCCGATGCTGCCGTAGCGCGAGGCGAAGCGCGACAGACGGCCGCCGCGGTCGAGCAATTGCTGCGAGCCGCCGGTCCAGGCCGGGTGCGTCTTGGGGTCGATGTCGAGGTTCAGCGTGTCGCCGTCCTTGCCGTAGGTCGACCGGGTCATGAACTCGGTGCCGTCGGTCATGACGACCTTGATCATGTGATATTCGGGATGGATATCGGACTTCATGGCTTTTCTCCCGGCGCCCGTCGAGGATCTGCCGGGCAGACCGTCTGATATCGCGCCGTTGAAACGGAAGGCGGCTCAATATCGCAAGCGACCGCGCTTCGCAAGAGCCGGGCGCCTCGGGGCTCAAAGGAAATAGAGCAGGGCGGACACCGTCACGAAGGCGACGGCGACGCCGCTCACGAGCGCAGCCGCGCAAAGCTGTCCCTGGCCATAGACCTGGCCGAGCAGCGGATAGATGGTGATGACCGGCGCAGCCGAGAAAATCAGCGCCGCCTTGGCGAGCGCGGGATCGAGCCCCGGCGCGAATTTCAGCCCGACGAAAACCGCCAGCGGATGGGCGATCAGCTTGCCGGCGACGACGAGCCCGACGTCGCCCGCCATTCCGCGCGTCTCCAGCCCGATCAGCGCGCCGCCGATGGCGAAAAGAGCCGCCGCGCCGGCGGCGTTGGCCAGCATGTCGACGGCGCGGTCGACCGGCGCCGGCAGGGCGAAGCCGGAGGCCGACAGCGCGACGCCGACGACGATGGCGATGATCAGCGGATTGCGCACCAGGCGGCGGGCGGCGCCGCGCAGGGTCTCGCCCACCCCGCCGCCGCCGCTGCGCCCGGCCTCCGCCAGCGTCAGCGCGAGCGGAATGAGGACGATGTTCTCGAAGGCCATGTTGAGCGACAGGGCGACGCCGGCCGGCGCGCCGAGCACAAGCGCGGCGGTCGGATAGCCGAAGAAGCCGCTGTTGGCGGCGGTCGCGCCCATGGCCTGAATGGCGGCCTGCGACTGCCCCCGCCCGCGTCCCCAGCGCGCGATGGCGAAGACCGCGGCGAACACCACGAGCGAGGCGCCGCCATAGACGAGGAAATAGGAGGCGTCGGCGACCTCGCTGAGCTTGCGGCCCGCCAGCGCGCGGACAATCAGCGCCGGCAGCGCGAAATTCAGCACGAAGGCGACCAGGGTCTTCAGCCCGGCCTGTTCGACCAGGCCGGCGCGGACGGCGACATAGCCGGTCGCGATGAGCAGGAAGATCGGGACGGTGATGGCGAGAACCTGGTTCATGACCGTCATCGCCTAGAGCAGAGGCCGGCTTCGCGCAATCGTGCCTGGCGGAGTGTTCGGGCCGGCGGCCACTATGGCCCAGCTTCAGCCGAATCCATTAACCGGAATTAGGAGATTGGCTCTCGGTTTCGCCCGGCCTTCGCTATCCTCAGGGCGATCATGATCGGCACAGACGCAATCTCCGTCGCCAGATTCGAGCCTTATGCCGCACGCCCCGCGCGCGCGCCTGGCGTCGCGTCGGCCGGGCTCATCGCGTCGCCGGTCGCTTTCGTGGACGGGTTCGCCTACCATTATCCAGCCGATGGCGACATCGGCGTGGTTTTCTGCGGGTCTTGGGGTTACGAGGCGCTGTGCGCCCATCGGTCCTGCGCGGAGCTCGCGGGCATGTTCGCCGGCGCCGGTTATCCGACGCTGCGCTTCGACTACCCGGGCGCCGGCAATTCGGCTTCCGATCTCGCCGCGCGCAGCGTCAACGACTGGGTCGAGGCGGTGGCGGAGGCGGCCGATCTGCTGCGGCGCCTCAGCGGCGTTCGCGAAATCGTCCTTGCAGGCTTCGGCCTCGGCTGCCTCGTCGCTGCGGAAGCCGTCGCGCGCGGGCTTGCGGTCAAGGGCGCCATCCTGCTCGCGCCGCCGCTGTCCGGCCGTCGCTTCATTCGAGAGACGCAGGCGCTTGCCGCCATGGTCGCGGCGGACGACGACGGCGGCGACGAGACGCCCGAGGGCGCCATTGCGATCGCCGGCTTCGTCATGCCGCCCGAATTCGCCGCCGAGACGCGCCGTCTGGATTTAAACCGCCTGCGCCTGCCGAATGGCGCCTTCTGCATCGTCGCCGACAAGCCCGAGATCGATGCGAGCGACCTCGTCGTGCGACTTGGCGCCGACGGCGCGGACGTGCGCGACTGTCCGCTGCAAGGCTATGCCGAGATCATGGCCGGCCCGACCATGGCGGTCGCGCCGTTCGCCGCCTTCCAGCGCGTGATCGGCATCTTGCGCGACGCCGCGCCCGTGCGTCTGGCGGCTGCGCCCGCGCCGCCGCCGGCGCAGGACGCCGCCGTCGAGGGGGAGGGCTTTGTCGAGGTCGCCGCGCGTTTCGGCGACGGCGACCGCCTGTTCGGAGTCCTCTGCCGCCCTGTCGGCGCTGCGGAAGGCGCGCCGGTCGTCATCATGATCAGCGTCGGCCGCAACGCGCATATCGGCTGGCGACGCATGAGCGTGGAGAATGCGCGCGCGCTGGCGCGCGTCGGCATCGCAAGCCTCCGCTTCGATCTCTCCGGCATCGGCGACAGCGCGCCCCGGCCGGGCCAGCCGCAGCAGACGCTCTACACCGACTGGCCGCCGCTCGACGTGTCGGAAGCCATCGACTTCGTCGCCGCGCGCGGCTTCGGGCCGGTAGTGCTGCTCGGCGTGTGTAGCGGCGCCTATGTCGGCCTGCAAACCGCGATCAACGACGGGCGCGTCGCGGGACTCGTGGCGGCCAACATCTATCGCCTCGTCTGGGATCCGGCCGAATCCGTCGAACAGGCGCTGCGCTATGGCAATCGCCGTATCGGGCCTGCCGTGTCGCGTCTGCTGACGCCCGCGCGCATGGTCAAGGTGCTTTCGGGCCAAGCCAATCTCTGGCCGGCGATCGTTCACGCCGCCAAGCGCCTGCATCGCCGTCTCGGCGTGGTCGCCATGCGTTATCTCGGCGCGGCCGGGCCGCGCGGCGCGCTCTATGCCGAATGCAGGCGGCGTTTCGACATTCTGCGCGCGCGCAACGTCGCGACGACGCTGTGCTACAGCGACGGCGACGACGGGATTGGCGAGATCGACGATTATTTCGGCCGGAATCGTGCGGGTCTTGCGGCCTATCCGAACGTGCGACTCGTGGGCATGGCGCGCTGCGACCACAATCTGACGCCGCGGCAGGCGAGCGCGACGATGATCGCGGAAGTCATGCGCGTCGTCGACGCCACGCAAGGCCGGCCTGCATGCGCGCGCCATCGCCTGCGCGCCGAAGACCCGGTCGCCTGAGCGCGTTACGCGCCGCCGGCGTTCTCCTACGCCGGGCGCAATCGCGCGCGCCGAAGCGTTCTAGGCGGCGCGTCGCGCACGAGCGTCTGGCTCTGCGCGCGCGGGGCGGCGTCGAGAGCGCCGACGAGATACCAGAGAAGCGCGGCAGTCTTGATCGAATAGATGGAATTCGAAATCACCAGCAGCAGCGTGACGTAGACCGCGACGAAGACGCGGTAGCGCCACGATATGTCGTCGCGCGCCGGCGCGAGCGCGAACAGCAGCCACATGCCGGCAAATCCGGCGAGGCCGATCTTCACCAGCGTATAGGCGTAGCCGGAATCCGCGGTGAAGGAGAAGTTCGGAACCAGCGCGAATATGTCGGAGAGATCGAGTTTCGACAGAAACTGGCCGCCGAGCAGGACGCGGCCGCGCAAAGTGTTGTCCCAGGCGACGTCGGGCCAGGAATAGCCGATCCAGGCGAGCGTGACGATCATCGCGAAGGGCGCCGCGGCGAGCAATACGCGGCCCGTGAGGCCGGCAAGGGCGAACGCCATGATCGACAACAGCGAGACGGCAAGGCCGAAGCGCGCGTCGGCCAGAACGAAGATGGCGACGACGGGCAGCAGGCGCGCGAACATGCGCAGCGGCTGCCCCCAGTCGCGCAGGACGATCCAGGAAAAGCAGATCGCGCCGAAATTGCCGACGGAGACGGGCTCCAGAAAGACGGACGAGACGCGATGCTCGCCGAGCATGGGCAGCAGCGTGCGGCCTTCGTAGCGCATGCCGGACGCAAACAGGCGATCGCCGGACATTTCGGCTGCCGCCGCCTGCACCGTGCCGCGCGAGACGTAATAGCCGAGGATGTCGAAGAAGCGCACGAACTGCTTGAGGAAGCCGTATTCGAACAGGCCGACGACAAGCACGATCCATACAGCGGCCTGCACGAGCCTGTCGCCGTCCTCGCGCGACCCGAGTTCGCGCGCGGCGAAATAGAAGATCACGGGGATCATCAGGTCGCGCGCGGGCTTGGGATCGAACGAGCCCTGCAGCGCGGCAAGGAAGATCGTGTAGGCGACGTAGACGCCGAGGATGACGAAGAGATCGAAGTTGCGGCCGGCAAGGAGCGCCAGCGTCACGCCGATCAGCGCCATCTCGCAGCCGATGACGATGCCGGCGCCGGTACGAAACAGATTCGTGTTGACGAAGCAGAGCGCAAAATTGAACAGGATCGCGCCGATGACGACGGCGGAGAGCGCGCGCGCGCGCCAGTCCGGCGCGACGGCCCGACGGGACGGGGCCGGGGCCGGGGCGCGGGCGCGCATCGCGCTCACGCGGCCGGCAGGTCGCCGACCACGACGAGGCCGGCCAACCTGTCGTCATAATCGGCGAGCGCCTCGAAGCATTTCTGCAGGCGGCCGCGGTCGATGTCCGGCGCGCGCAGGACCAGCACGATCTGGTCGGCAAGGTCGAGCGCGAGCGACGCGTCTTCGTCTTCCGAAGGCGCGGGGGCGTCGACGAGCACGAGATCGGCGCGTGCGAATATCTGCTGGAAGCGTCGCAGCGACTGACGTCCGCCTTGCGCGAGATCGGAAAGACGCGCGACCTCGACATGGCCGCGCCCGAGAACGCGGCGCCCCTCGGGCTCCAGAGCGCCCGCGATCTTGCCCGCGCCGTCGCCTGCAACGACAGCGACGTCGAGCTTGTCCCAGCGTGCGAATTCGGCGAGCGCGACAATGATTTCCGTAGCAATTCCATCGGAGCCGAGGCCGATGAACGCGACCGCCTTGTCGCCATGGCGCGGCTCCGGCTTCACGCGCGCAAGCAGGCGCCGAAAGACAGACTGGTCCGGAACGAGGTCGGCGGCCTTCTCCTTTACGCCAGCCCGCGCCACAGGCAGAACGGCGAGGATCGGCAGACCGGTAAGCGCCGACAGTTCGCGGCGCGAACGCACGCTGTCATCGAGGCGTTCGCGCACATAGGCGAGGCCCGAACCGAGCACCAGGCCGAAAAGCAGCGAGCCTGCGAGAATGAGGGACGCCGGCGCGCCGGCGGGTTTCAGCGCCGGAACGGCGGGCGAGATGATGCGCGCGTTGGCCGTGTCGATGCCCTGGCTCTCGCCGAGCTCCTTCGCGCGACCGAGGAAGGATTGATAGACGGCGCGGCTTGCTTCGGCCGCGCGCTCGAGATCGCGCAATTGCACGAGCGCGGAGCCGTCGCCGTCGTTGGCTGCGCGCGCCAGCCCGCTCTGCTTCAGCAGCGAGGCCTCGCTCGCTTTCGCGCGCGAGAGATCGACCTTGGCCGCTTCCGCTATCCGGTCGAGTTCCGCGCCGATCAGGCGTCGCGCGTCGCGCGCCTGCTCCTGCGCCTGCATGAGCGCGGGATGGCGCGGACCGAGCTGTGTGGCGAGCGAGGCGGCCTGCTGGGCGGCCTGCGCATATTGCGCGCGCAGACTGACGACGGTCGGCGCGTTGAGCGCCTCGCTCAGCGCTTCCACGTTCTGGCCGGACTTGCGGAATTTCTCGACCGCCTCGACGCGCGCCTGCGCATCGGCGATGCGTCCGCGCACGGCGCCGAGCTGCGTGGACAGGTCGGCGATCTGCTGCTCGCCCAGCGGCCGGCCCGCGAGCGTCTGCACGAGGCCGTGTTCGGCGCGGAAGCGCTCGACCTCGGTTTCGGCCTTCTGAACCTGGCGGCGCAGGTCGTCGGCGCGCTTCGACAGGTCTTCGCTGGCGCGCTTGGCGGCGTCCGAGCGCGCCTCGACCTGCGCGTCGAGAAAGGTGCGCGCGATGACGTTGGCCAGTTTCGCGGAAAGCTCGGGGTCCTTCGAGGTGACGACAACGTCGAGCACGTAGGCGCGTTCGCCGCGCACGACTTCCACCATGTCGCCCAGCGTCTGGACGGCGCGGGCGCGGGCGTCGACGGCCGGACGGCCGAGAAGCCGCGCCAGGAGACCGGGGCCCGCGCCGGCGAAGGCCTCGTTCTGCGCGAGTTTCTCGCGGTCGACGACGGCGCCGAGGATAGACCGCGACAGAAGGATGTATCGCTGGTTCTCGACGTCGACGAGATTGCCGTCGGCGTTCTCCGGCGCCCGCGTTATGTCGTTCTTGAGGATCTGCAGGCCGCGCGGGTCGACCAGCAGTTGCGCCGACGATCTGTATTTGGCCGGCGACAGGAGCGCGAAGGCGAGGCCGAACAAGAGGGTGGCGAGCGTCGTCGCCAGCGCCAGCCGCCAGTTGCGGCGCACGGCCGCGTCGGCCTCCAGGCGCAAGTCCGCAGCCGTCCGCCGCCCCGGAGCGGGGTCGGCGGCGCGATTTGCGACAGCGATCCTTTCGACCGCGTGGGACACCAATCACCTGCACGAATTTACGTTGGCGCCATTTTGCAGCGCCGATCTTTACGTTTCGTTTCCCAAACCCGGATTTTCTCTGATGGCCAAAGGACGCAGGCCCGTGAATGGCGCCGCCCCTGCTGGAAAAGAGGTCACGTCGTTGCAGTGATCCAGTTTGGGACGCCATGTCGAAATTTGGTTCGAAGAATTCCCTCGCCGGTTCCGATTTTGCCGCCATCGGCGCCCTGAACGTGGAGCGCATGACCCGCCGCGCCCTGACGCAGCGGGTGATGGATGCGCTTGCGCCGGGCGCGCCGCCGCTGGCCGTCGCGTTCTGCAACGCCCACACGGCGGAGATTGCGCTGCGCGACCGTGTCTATCGCGAGGCCCTCGACCGGTTTTGCGTGGTCAATGACGGGATCGGGCTCGAGATCGCCGTCCGCATTCTGGAACGGCGGGGCTTCCCCGAAAATCTCAACGGCACGGACTTCGTTCCCGCCCTGTTCGCGGATCTGCCGAAGGGGTCGCGCATCTATCTGCTGGGCGCTGCGCCCGGCGTCGCGGAGGAAGCGGGCCGGCGTTTCGTCGAACGCTTTCCGCATATCGAACTCGCGGGTGCGCGCCACGGCTATTTCCGCCCTGAGGAGGAGGGGGACGTCGTGCGCGGGATAGCCGCCGCGCGTGCGGATATCCTGCTGGTGGCGCTCGGCAATCCCGGCCAGGAACTGTTCATCGCGCGCCATTTCGACGCGCTCGGCGCCAAGGCGATGTTCGGAGTGGGCGCGTTGTTCGACTTCGCCGCCGAGCGGGTCGCGCGCGCGCCGGCCTGGATGCGCAAGGCGCGGCTCGAATGGGCCTTCCGCGTCGCTCAGGAGCCCGGCCGGCTGCTGCGCCGCTACACGATCGAGACCGCGGCCTTTCTCATCGCCGTGCTCAGGCTGCGCGTTCTGGAAGAGGCGCGATAAAGCCCCTGAACGTGCCGAGCGCCCACAACGCCTTGTAGCGCGCAGTCGCCATGTCGCCGGCCGCCAGCGCCAACAGCGCGCGGGCGGAGGAGCGCGCCACGCGCATCGCGGCGTAAGGCGCGCCATAGTCGTGCAGCCGCAGCACGCGCCCGAATCCGCGCGCGTAATCCTGCGCGCGCGCGACGCCGTCCGCGCCGCCGACCGGCGCCTGATCGTGATGGACGAGGAGGTCGCGGCGATAGAATCCGTGCGCGCCGGTCGCGAGCGCGCGCAGGAGAAAGTCCGTCTCCTCCCCCGATTTGAAAGCGCTCGCCGCGCCGACGCCGAGGCTCTCGTCGAAGCCGCCGATTCTTCGCGCAATGTCGGTGCGGACGAACAGCGAATTGGAATTGCCCGACAGCCAGACGTTCGACTTCGTGATCTCCGCGTCGGCGGCGAGGAACAGGCCGAGCGAATCCACGCCGCTGGCGTCGACCGTGCGGCCCGTGAAAACGCCGGCCTGCGGGTTGGCGTCGAACAGCGCCGCCACTCTTTCCGCCAGCGCGGCGGGATACCAGCAATCGTCGTCGGGAAAGGCGACAAGCGGCGCCCGGCAATGCGCGAGGCCGACGTTCCTTGCGCGCGAGAGCCCGCGTGCGCTGCGGACATGGCGGATGTCGAGGCGGTCGGCGAAGGGCGCAAGCACGGGATCGAGTACGCCCGGCTCGTTCTGGTCGACGATGACGAGCTCGAAATCGCGGAAGGTCTGGAGCGCCAGCGAATCCAGCAAGCGGCCGAGCTTGTCGGTGCGGCCGACGGTGCAGCACAGCAGCGAGAGTCTTGCAGGATGGCGCTGACTTCCGGCGTCGGTCAAAGAGGCGGTCTCGGTTGCGGGCGCGGGCGCCGTTCAGACTTTCTTGCGGGGTTGGCGACATAGTGCCCGCTTCGACTTGCGATTGGGTGAACAGCGGCGGATATGCGGATCGTTCATGTCACGCGGCAGTTTCCGCCGGGCCTCGGCGGGATCGAGGAGGTCGTCGCCCAGCTCGTCGAGGCGCAGGCGCGCGCCGGCCATGACGTGCGCGTGCTGACGCTCGACCGCATCTTTACCGATCCCGACACGCAGCTTGTCGCGCGCGACGAGTGGATGGGGGCGCAAGTGCTGCGCTTTCCCTATCGCGGCTCCATGCGCTACCCGCTCGCGCCCGCCGTGCTTGCCCATGTCGGCGACGCCGATGTCGTGCACGTCCACGCCATCGACTTCTTCTTCGACTTCATGAGTCTCACGAAGATCTGGCATCGGCGGCCGATGGTCGCGACCACGCATGGCGGCTTCTTTCACACCGACGCGCATGCGCGATTGAAGCGCCTGTGGTTTTCCGCCATCACCCGCCTGGCGGCGCGTGGCTACGACAGGATCGTCGCCTGCAGCCAGCCCGATTTCGAGATGTTCGCGCCCATCGCCAAGGGCAATCTCACGCTGATCGAGAATGGCGTCGATCTGGGCAAGTTCGCCGACCGCGCCAGCCGCGCGGCGACCAGGAACCTGGTCGCGATCGGCCGATTTTCATTCAACAAGAAACCCGATCGCCTGCTCGACGCCATGGTCGCGCTCGGCAGCCGCGACCCCGGTTTCACGCTCGACCTGATCGGCGGCGAATTCGACTGGACGCGCGAGACGCTCGCCGCCGAGATCGCCAAGCGCAAGCTCGAGGATCGCGTGCGCCTGCATGTCGGCGTCAGCAACGGCGAGATCGCCCGGATCATCGCCGGCGCGAGCCTGTTCGTCAGCGCCAGCGTGCACGAGGGTTTCGGCATTTCGCTGATCGAGGCGCTGAGCGCAGGACTTCTGCCAGTGGTGCAAGCCAATGCAGCGTTCAGGTCCTTCGCCGATCGTGTCGATGAGATTGTTCTCACCGACTATGCGCAGCCCGCGCAGGCGGCGGATGCGATCCTGCAGGCGCAAGCACGGCTCGCCGCCGATCCCGCCGCTACGCGCACACGCCTCGTCGCCGCCGCGCAGCCTTTCGCCTGGCCCGGCGTGGCGGAGCGCTACATGCGGGTCTACGAAGACATCGTGCGCTGAACGATCACTTCTTTCGCTTTTGCGGGACCGGACAGGCGTTCGGGAGCGCGCCGCCCATCCATTTGGCGAGCGTCTTCATCTGCGGCCTCTCCTCGCCGTCCTTCGGCTCGATCGACAGCGGATAATCCTTGGGCCACCAGGCGCCGGCCGCCCAATAGGCCCAGCCCGTCCACACGTCGGCGTTGTCGGCCATGTGCTCCAGCATGGCGTCGAGACCCTTGCGGCATTGCTCGCTGTCGCCGGCGCCGAACTCGCCCAGGAATCCCTTGCGCTTGTTCTCCCGCAGCCAGTTCGTCGCGACCGACAGGGCGGCGAGGACCTCGTCCTTTTCGCGACACTGGCCCGATGTGCCCGAGGAGTCGGCGTCGAGATATTGATGGAATTCGAACGCATGCGCGCCCTTGTCGCGGATCGCGCGCATCGCCTGCGCGTTGACGCCGTGCCCGCCGTCCTTCGTCCAGCTATGCGCGCCCGTCCAGTCGACGCCCGGCACGAGCACGAGGTTGCAGGCGCCCGTCGCGCGAATGGCGTTGATGGCGGCCTGCGCCGACTTCGCCCAGTTGGCTGCGGGCATATCGTGCGGCTCGTTCATCAGGCCGAAGACGACGTGCGGCTCCCCGCCGAATTTCCGCGCCAGCCTGCGCCAGAGATCGGCGAAGGCGCGGTCCGGAACCGCAGCGCCGCCGATCGGCCCGCCGCGCCAGCGCCCGTAATTGTGCACGTCGAGAATGATCGACAGGCCCTGCGCCCGCGCGCGTTCGGCCGCGGCGACGATTAGCGCGAGATGGTCAGCGTCGAGTTCCTTCTCCAGCGTCGGCTGTAGCCGCTCCCAGAGGAAAGGCAGGCGGACGACGGCAAATCCGTTCTTCTTCGCCCGGGCGAATTCGGATTCGGATGGAAAATGAAAATCCTTCTCAGGCTTGCCGGGCGCTTCGCCGAATTCGGCGCCGGCAAGGTTAACGCCCGCCGCCGGCAATGACAGGGATGTCCGCGCGGAATCTTCGGCCCTGACGCAGGGCGCAGCGACCATGGCGCAAGCAAGCGCCAGCGCGAGGCGTCGAAGGCTCTGGGTCGCGTTCATTATGATCTCGCTTCCGACTCGCGCCATGCCTGCGTCCCAGAGTAGTGATGATCTCCGAGAACGCCAGATTCCGGCCGGTTTGGCGCGTTGCAGTCTTAACGGTTCGTCAACAATGGCACTTCCGCGCTTTGCGCGAAACACGCTGAATTCGAGCATCGCTGGCGCCTCGACGGCTCTTGGCGGCCTGCTCAGCGTCGTCGTGGTCGCGCGGATGCTGGGACCGGGCGGCGCCGGCAATGTCGCGCTCGGCATCTGGATTGTCGGCACGCTCGTCACTTTCTGCGATCTCGGCCTGCCGATCACCGTCGCGCGCTTCGTTCCCGATCTCGAGGCGCGGTCGCTGCACGAGGACGCCGGCAGTTTCGCGCGCGCGTTCTTTCCGGCGATTCTGGCGACGACTGCTCTTGGCGCGATCACGCTTGCATTGATCTGGCGGTTCGCGACGACCATCGAAGCGCATCTGCCGGCGCTGCCGTTCGACGATATGACGGACAGCGTGTGGCTCGCCCTCGCCGCCCTGTTCGTCCTGCAGGCGATCGGCAACTACGGCCTGTCGCAATTGCGCGGCGCGCAGCGGTTCGGCGAAGCCGCGCGCCTGTCGTCGATTTCCTTTGTCGTGCAGCTCGCCGGCGTCGCCGTCGGCGGTTATTTCTTCGGCCCGACCGGCGCGCTGGTCGGCTATGGCGGCGGCAGCCTGCTTCTTGCGCTCCACACGCTGATGCACATCCGGCCAGGCGCGCGGATCGATCGCGAACTCCGGCGGCGCGCATGGCGCTTCGCGCTGGCGAGCTGGGGCGTCGGGTTGATCGCGGCGATCGTCTGGTCGCGCACGGAGCTCGCATTTCTCAGCCACTATCGCGGCGCGCACGAGGCCGGGCTTTATTCGGCCGCCAATACGCTTGCCACGGTGGCCACACAGGCGCCCCTGCTGATGACGGGCGGCCTGCTCGCCCTCTTCTCGCAGCTCTTCGCCGTCGGCGACAAGGCGGGGCTCAAGCGCGCCTTCGCGTCGGCCGTCAGGTTCATGTCGTTCCTGATCTTCCCGGCCTGCTTCGGCATGGCGGCGATTGCGCCCGCGCTCGTGCCGGCGCTGTTCGGCGTCGATTTCGCCGAAGCCTCGAGCGCCGCCGCGGTGCTCGTCGCCGCGCAGGCCTTCGGCGCCGTCTCCACGGTTTCCTCGGCGCTGCTGTTTGCGACGGAGCGCAATTATTTTCTCGTGCGCACCGGGGTCGCCGGCGCCGCGGCCATCGTCGCCGCCGGCATGTTCGTCATCCCCGACTATGGCCTGATGGGCGCAGTGGTGGCGCGCTCACTCATCCAGTTCGCCATCGTCGCCGCGAGCTTCGTCTACCTGCATCGCGCGCTGGATTGCGCGAGCCTCTATGGCTCGGTGGCGCGCATCATCGGGGCTGCGGCAGGTTGCGCCATCGCCGCGCGCGCCGTCGTCTATGTCGCGCCGGGTCCGATCGGCATCGCCTGCGCGATTGCGCTCGGCGCCGCCGTCTATTTCGCGCTGGCGCGCCTGACGCGGGCGCTGCCGGACGAGGATCTCGGGCGGTTGTCGGAGCTGGCGGTCAAGGCGCCGGGCTGGCTGTCGCCGCTGCTGTCGCCGGTTGTGCAGTTCTTCGCGCGGTGAGAGTCGTCCGTCACTCGGACAGGGCGAGCAGATCCTTGACGATGTAGTGAACGGCGAGCGCGCCGAAAGGGGCTTCCTCGGAAAGCGGCTGTATCGCGCCGAGCGTCGTGGGCGCCTCGATTTCGACGCCATCGGGGAAGTGCCAGCGCAACGCGCGCGCCTTGAGAACAAGGTCCGAGGGTCCGCGCGCCGGCAGAGCCCACAGGCGAATCGCGGTCGCGCGAACATTGTCCAGGCGGGTCGCGAGGTCCCGATCCATGGCGCCGTCCTCGGAAGGCTGCGCGCCGAGCGCGGCAATTTCGGCCGCTCGCATGGACTTGAGGGCGGCCTCGAACTTGTCGAAGGCGTGTGAGATTTTCATGGCCGGCACTTCGCTGAACTCTGCGATGCATATGAAACGCCACAGGTTTTTCGACGGGTAGTGCCATGGGTCACAGAATTGCGTGACCAAGGTCATGCCGCGTGTTTCAGGCGGTCGCCATCCAGAGCTGGCCTGCGGCCGTGCGCCTTCGCCCGGGCGGCGGCGCGGCGCCGATCCAGACCGCGACGTCGATCCGGCTGGCGTCGATCTCGGCGCCGAAGACGACGAGGTCGAAGGCAATGTCGATGTCAGGCGCCGAGGCGCGTCTTCCGCCAGCCGGGATGGCCACGAGAAGATCGCCCGCATGCGTCGCGATGGGCGCGGCCGCAAGGGCCTGGCCGTCGAACGTCACGGCGATGTCCGGGCCGCCACGGCCATTGGTCGCCTCGACCACCAGCGGCCGCCAGCCTTCCGCCAATGCGGCGGCGCCGAGCGCCCGCGCGCCCTCGCGCACGAGCCGCGCATTCTCGCCATGAACGAAAATCCGTCGCGCGCCGTCGCTCGCAGCAATTTCCAGCCCTTCGACCATGCGCCGCCCGCCGGCGCGATCGAGCGCTCCCCGCCGCAGGACCGCGTGCGGAAGCCCGGCCGGGGGGCCGGACGAGCTTCCGGCGCGCAGCCCCGGCGCCGCGCCGAACAGAACGAAGCCGAACAGGATGGAAGCGCCAATGAGGAGCCCCGCAGGCGCCTGCCCGCCGGGAACCGGCGCGCGCGCCGGTTCGACAATGCGCGCCGCGCGGCCCGGCGCCGCCAGGCGATCGGCCGCCTTTTCGTAGGCCGTCTCCGCGCGTTCGGCTTCCTCCTGCGCTTGCGCAAGCTCCGCGAGGCGCGGATCGGGACCGCCCTCCGCCGGCGCCCGTGCGGGAGCGCGGCTTGCCGACGCGACCTTCGCGCGCGCCGCCTGAAGCGCGGCTGTCGTCCGGCGCACATCCGTCTCGATCTGGATCATTTCGGGATGACGGGGGCCGAAAACGCGAGCGGCGGCGGCGCGTCGGGTTTCGGCGGCGAGGGCCGCGCGCTGTGCGTCCGCCAGCGCGCGTTCGGCCGGACCCGGCGCCGCCTTGACGTCCGGCGCGATGGAGGCGATCGGCGTCGTGTCGATCGCGCGGAGCGACGCCAGTCCTGCCCGGGCTGCCTCCCGGCGGCGTTCCGCCTGCGCGAGCTTGTCGCGACGCGCCTGGTCGAACCGGCGGTCGATCTTCGCGGCGGCCTCGTTGTGAGCGGCGACGATCGCTCCGGCGACGGCGTTGGCGGCGAGAACCGCGGCGTCTCCCCCTTCCATGCGTACGACGATGAGCGCGCTCTGCGGCGATGCGCCCGGCTCGACCGAAACGCGCGCGGCAAGGAGGTCTGCAGCGCGGCCGAGCGTGTCCGTCTGGTCTGGACGCGCGCTCAACAGGGCGAGGAAGGACTCGAAGCGGTCGGGGCGCGCCTCGCGCGCGATGGCCGCGGCCGCCTCGGGCGCAAGCGCCGCCCGCCGCAAGACGGCGTCGCTGGCGCCAAGCGCTCGCAGGACGGACAGATCGTCGGCATCGCGCGTGGCGACGTCCGCCTCCACGCGCACGAGAGCCGTTGCGGCATAGGGCGGCGGCGCGACGAGGCGCCATCCGGCGACGACAAGTCCGCAGGCCAGGGCGCCGGCCGCGCCGGCGAGTGCGTGGAAGCGCCTGCGCACGTCCGCCTTCGTCCGAAATGAATCCGGTTAACGATTAGTGCGGTATGGTTAACGAAACCTGACCTGCCGGCGCGGGTTGCTGGCTGCTTTCTTGCAGCGTCGCGGACGAATTGAACTTCGGGTTGACGCGGTCCCATAATGGGACAGCGGCGTTCAGCATGGGTTGAGTAACATGCGTCGACGGGGGGACGAGATAAGCGAACCGGTTTCGTCCCGGATTCGGCCTGCGCCCGCGCCGAGCGTCGGGCCGTTGCGGCTCGACTGGTCGGACTGGCTGCCGCGCACGCATTCGGCGATGCTCCGCTCGTGTTTCGGGCTTCTGGCCGCGCTCGCCGACACCGGCGCAATCATTCTCAGCGCTATCGTCGCGGGCATGGCCTATCACTTCAGGGCGTATGGCGACGAAGGCCCGGTCGAAAGCTTCCTCCAGCTCGGCCTGTTCGTCTCGTTGATGTTCGCGACCGCCAACATGATGCGCGACGAATATGCGCTGTCGAACTACCTGCAGATGCCCGGCCACAGCCGGCGCACGTTCCTGCTGTGGAACCTCGTCTTCGCCTGCGCGCTCGTGTTCGGTTTCGCCACCAAGACGACGGGCGATTTTTCGCGCGCGACGATCGTCGGTTTCTATTTTCTCGGGCTCGGCGGCCTGATCGCGACGCGCGCCGGCATCGTGCGGATCGTGCGCGCCAGCGCGTCGGCCGGCGGCATTCCGCTGAAGCGCGTGTTTCTCGTCGGCTACGAACCCGACGTCGAAGGCTTCGCCATGCGTTATCAGCCCTGGGAAAGCGGAATGCAGGTCGTGGCCGCCGCCGTGCTGCGCGGGCGCGAGACGCTGGAGGAGGATCTTGCGCTCGCCGCCGCCTCCGCGCGCATCCTGCGGCCCGACGACGTCTTCATTCTCGCGCCGTGGTCGGAAAGCGATACGATCGACGCCTGCGTCGACGTGTTCATGAGCGTGCCGGCGTCCATACATCTCGGACCGGAGCGCGTGCTCGACCGCTTCGTCGACGCGCGCATCTCGCGCGTCGGCGCCGTCTCGAGCCTTCACCTCGTGCGGCGGCCGCTGTCGACCGGCGAGGTGGCGATGAAACGCGCCTTCGACATACTCGTCTCCGCCGCGGCCGTCGCCCTTCTCTCGCCGCTGTTCGCGCTGGTCGCGCTGGCGATCAAGCTCGACAGCCCGGGGCCGGTGTTCTTCCTGCAACGGCGGTACGGCTTCAACCAGGAGCCGTTCCGCATCTTCAAATTCCGTTCGATGCGGACGATGGACGACGGGCGCCACGTCCCGCAGGCGAAAGCCAACGACCCGCGCGTCACGCGCGTCGGGCGCCTGTTGCGGCGCACGAACATCGACGAGCTGCCGCAACTTTTCAATGTGCTGTCCGGCGAAATGTCATTGGTCGGCCCGCGCCCGCATGCGCTCGCGCACGACCAGATGTACGAGCAGGCGATCGCCTTCTACGCGCGGCGTCATAATGTGAAGCCGGGCATTACGGGCTGGGCGCAGGTCAACGGCCTGCGTGGCGACACGGCCGGCGAAGGCAAGATGCGCAAGCGTGTCGAACACGATCTTTGGTACGTCGACAATTGGTCGCCGCTGCTCGACCTGCGCATTCTCTGGCTGACGATCTTCTCGAAGAAAGCGTACCGGAACGCGGTTTGAATGGACCGCGAGCCTTCAGGCTCGCTTCAAGCAATGCGAGCCTGAAGGCTCGCGGTCCATTTTACTCGCGATTATAAACGTCCTCGATGCGGACGATGTCGTCCTCGCCCAGATACGAGCCCGTCTGCACCTCGATCAGCTCGAGGTCGATCTTGCCGGGATTGCCGAGGCGGTGGATGCAGCCAATCGGCAAATAGATCGACTCGTTCTCGTGCACGAGGTGGCGCTCGCCGTCGCGGTCGACTTCCGCCGTGCCCTTGACGACGATCCAGTGCTCGGCGCGGTGGAAGTGCTTCTGCAGCGACAGGCGGTCGCCGGGCTTGACGACGATGCGCTTGACCTGATGGCGCGCGCCCGCGTCGATCGACTGGTAATAGCCCCAGGGGCGGAAGATGCGCTTGTGCTCGGCGACCTCGCGGCGGTTCGTCGCCTTGAGGTGATCGACCAGCGCCTTGACCTTGTCGGAATGCGCGCGGTGCAGGACGAGGACGGCGTCCTGGGTCGTGACGACGACGACATCCTCGACGCCGACGACCGCGGTCAGGTGCTCGTCCGACCGGATATGGACGTTGCGGCCGCCAAGCACGACGCCATGCCCGCGCACGCTGTTGCCGTCGGCGTCGCGGTCGCTGAGCTCCCACACCGCTTCCCAGGTGCCGACGTCCGACCAGCCGATGTCGGCGGGCACGAGCGCGAGCCGGTCGGAGCGCTCGATGACGGCGTAGTCGATCGACTTCTTGGGGGCGCGCGCGAAAGACTCGGCGTCGAGCACGATGAACTTGAGGTCGGGTTTCGCGCCTTCGACCGCCGCCTGCGCGGCCTCGCGCATCGCCGGCTCGAACTTCTCGAGCTCGCCCTGCATGACGTCGGCGCGGAAGACGAAATAGCCGCAGTTCCAGAAATAGCCTTCGGCGACGTATTTCTGCGCGGTGACAAGATCGGGCTTCTCCACGAACGCCTCGACCTTGCGGACGGGCGAGCCCTCCTTCAGGGGCGCTCCGGCGCGAATATAGCCGTAGCCGGTCGCCGGCCCCGTCGGGCGGATGCCGAGCGTGACGATCGAGCCCTCGGCGGCCGCTTCGGCGGCTTCCCGGCAGTGCTGGATCAGCTTCGGGCGGTCCTGCACGACATGGTCGGCGGCGAAGACGACGACGATCGCGTCCGGGTTGCGGCGCGCGGCCATTTCGGCGGCGACCGCCACGGCCGGGCCGGAATCGCGGCGCATCGGCTCGAGCACGATGTCGGCCTGCGCGTCGACGGCGGAGAGCTGGTCGAGCACGAGGAAGCGATAGTCGACGTTGGTGAGGACGATCGGCTTCTCGAACAGCGGGTCCTTGAGCATGTCGACCAGCATCTGGAAGGTCGAGCGCTCGGAGACGAGGGGAATGAACTGTTTCGGAAGCGAATCGCGGGACTCGGGCCACACGCGCGTGCCTGCGCCGCCGCACATAATCACCGGAAGAATCTTGGTCATCAAGGATTTCCCGCCCGTCTGAAATCAGGGCGCAAGCGCCCCCGGCCGCCCGCCTGCGACCTTATTTCGGGTTGGAAGCCTGATAATCCTTAACATCGGAAAAAACAACGTCGGGCCAGCGCTCCTCCTCGTAGCGCAGGTTGAAGGCGGAGGTCGCCATGAAGACCGGGGCGCCGTCGAGATCGTCGGCGATGGAGGCCGGATAGGCGCGCAGGAACTTCTCCAGCTCGCCTTTTTCCCTGGCCGATACCCAGCGGCAAATCTCGAAGCGGCTCTGCTCGAATGTCACGTCCAGCCCGTATTCGGCCTTCAGGCGCTCGGCCAGCACGTCGAGCTGCAGGGCGCCGACCACGCCGACCATCGAGCCCGAGCCGTCGGCCGGCGTGAACACCTGCACGACGCCTTCCTCGGCCATCTGCTGCAGGGCTTCCTTCAGCTTCTTCGCCTTCATCGCGTCGCCGATGCGCACGCGGCGCAGGATTTCCGGCGCGAAGCTCGGCACGCCGCGGAAGATCAGCTCCTCGCCCTCGGTCAGCGTGTCGCCGATGCGCAGCACGCCGTGGTTGGGAATGCCGACGACGTCCCCGGCATAGGCTTCATCCGCGATGGTGCGGTCCTGCGCGAAGAAGAATTGCGGCGCGTTCAGCGCCATGTTCTTGCCGGTGCGGATGAGCCTGGCCTTCATGCCGCGCGAAAGCTTGCCCGAGGTGACGCGCAGGAAGGCGATGCGATCGCGGTGGTTGGGGTCCATGTTCGCCTGGATCTTGAACACGAAGCCGGTCATCTTGTTTTCGCGGGGATCGACATGGCGGCTCGCCGTATCGAGCCCGCGCGGCGGCGGCGCGAGTTCGGCCATGGCGTCGATGAGGTCGCGCACGCCGAAATTGCGCAGCGCGGAGCCGAAGAACACCGGCGTTAGATGGCCTTCCAGAAAGGCCTGCTTGTCGAACGGCTTGGAGGCCCCTCGCGCGAGTTCGATCTCGCCGGCCGTATGTTCGGCGAGCGCTTCGCCGGCGAGCGCGGCGATCTGCGGATCGTCGGGGCCGGAGACCTTCATCGGCGCGGCGTCGGCTTCCGCGTCCAGTTTGCGCACGACGTCGTGGCGCAGGTCGTAGGTGCCGCAGAAGGCGCGGCCCGAGCCGATCGGCCAGGTCATCGGCGTCGTGTCGAGCGCCAGCGTCTTCTCGATCTCGTCCAGCGTCTCGAAGGGATCGCGCGCCTCGCGGTCGAGCTTGTTGACGAAGGTGACGATGGGAATGTCGCGCAGCCGGCAGACCTCGAACAGCTTTCGCGTGCGCGCCTCGATGCCCTTGGCGGCGTCGATGACCATGACGGCGGAATCGACGGCGGTGAGCGTGCGGTAGGTGTCTTCCGAGAAGTCCTCGTGGCCGGGCGTGTCGAGCAGGTTGAAGACGCAGTCGCCGTATTCGAAGGTCATGACCGAGGTCACGACCGAAATGCCGCGCTCGCGCTCGATGCCCATCCAGTCGGAGCGGGTCTGGCGGCGGTTCTGCTTGGCGCGCACCTCGCCGGCGAGCTGGATCGCGCCGCCGAACAGCAGCAGCTTTTCGGTGAGCGTGGTCTTGCCGGCGTCCGGGTGCGAGATGATCGCGAAGGTGCGGCGGCGGGAGACCGGGTCGGCTTTGGCGAGCGGGGCGTTCAAACGTCTAGATTCCTGCGGCAGCCCGGCCCCCTCCCTTTCCCTCCCCCGCTTCGCGGGAGAGGGGATGGCCAGCATTCATGGATCTCGAATCCTTGTGAGGCCGCGAACCTGCTCCCTCTCCCGCGCGCGGGGGAGGGTTGGGGAGGGGGCCTCAGGGAGCGACGCGCTCTCTATCACTCCGCGGCGCTGTGCGCCAAGGGCGCCGCTTCGGCCGGCTCGAGGCCCAGCCGCTCGCGGTCGTGCGAATGGTCGCGGGCGACGAACGTGTAGATCGCGGGCGTCACGAACAGCGTGAACAGCGTGCCGATGCTCATGCCCGCCGCAATGACGATGCCGATGGCGATGCGGCTCTGCGCGCCGGCGCCCGAGGCCATGACCAGCGGCACGACGCCGACGACCATGGCGGCCGTCGTCATCAGGATCGGGCGCAGGCGCACGCCCGCGGCGTGTTCGATCGCCTCGCGGCGGCTCATGTGCTGCTCCTCCTGCATCCGGTTGGCGAATTCCGTCATCAGGATGCCGTGCTTGGAAATGAGGCCGATGAGCGTGACGAGGCCGATCTGCGAATAGATGTTGAGGCTCGCCATGCCCATCACGCTCAGCAGGTTGAGCGGCAGGAGCGCGCCGAACATTGAGGTCGGCAGCGCGATCAGGATGATGAGCGGGTCGCGGAAGCTCTCGAATTGCGCGGCGAGCACAAGGAAGATGACGATCAGCGCGAAGATGAAGGTGATGGTGAGCGCGTTAGACTCCTGCACGTATTGCCGCGCGTCGCCCTGGAAGTCGTAGGTATAGCCCTCGGGGAAGATTTCCTTCGACTTGGCGGTGAGGAAGTCGATGGCTTCGCCGAGCGTGCGGCCGGGATAGGGCACGCCGGAAATCGTCGCGGAGGAGAGCTGCTGGAATTCGGTGAGCGCGTTCGGCTGCACCGTGCGCTGGATGGTCGCCACCGTGGAGAGCGGGGCGAGTTCGCCCGACGAGGTGCGCAACTGGTAGCGCGTCAGCCAGTCCTGCGCATCGCGGAAGTCGCGCGGCGCCTGCGGAATCACCTGGTAAGAGCGGCCGTAGAGGTTGAAGCGGTTGACGTAATTGCCGCCGAGCATGGTGGCGAGCGCGCCGCCGATCTCCTGCATCGACCAGCCGAGACGGTTCGCCTTGGCGGCGTCGATCTTGAACTCGATCTGCGGCGTGTCGAACTTCAGGTCGATATCGGTGAAGATGAACATGCCGCTTTCGGTCGCCGCCTTTTGCATGTCGGCGGCGACCTGGGCGAGGCGCTGGTAGTCGCCGGTCGTGCGGATGACGAATTGCATCGGCGGGCCGCCCGTCGATCCCGGCAGCGGCGGCGGCGAGAAGGCGAAGACGGAGGCGCTGGGAATCGTCGCGAGCTTGGCCTGCAATTCGTTCTGCTGGATCTGCTTCTGCGTGCGGCTGCGCTGGTCCCAGGGCTTGAGCAGGATGCCGGCGAAGGAGGCGTGGACGCCCTGGAAGCCGTTGATGACGAACAGGTGCGCCTTTTCCGGGATCGTCTCGACGATCTGCCAGAGTTTCTGCGTGGCCGCTTCCGTGTAGTCGAGATTGCCGGATTGCGGCGTCTTGATCATCGACAGCAGGATGCCCTGATCCTCTTCCGGAGCGAGTTCGCGCGGCGTCGTGACGAACATCACGGCGGTGATGGCGAGAACGCCGACGAGGATCGTCACCGTCAGCGCGCGGAAATTCAGCGTCTTGTGCAGCCGGCGCTCGTAGCGGTTGCGCAGGGCCTCGAAGCGGCGGTCGAGCCAGGCGGAAAAGCCGCCGCTCTCGCCGGGCGCATGGGCTTTCAGCAGCTTCGAGCACATCATCGGCGAGAGGGTCAGCGCGACGACGCCGGAAACGATGACGGAGCCCGCCAGCGTGAAGGCGAATTCGCGGAACAGCGCGCCGGTCAGGCCCGACACGAAGCCGATGGGCGCATAGACCGCGGCGAGCGTGATCGTCATGGAAATGACCGGCCCGGCGATCTCGCGCGCGCCGACAAGCGCCGCCTCGCGCGGCGTCATGCCATCCTCGATGTGACGCCAGATGTTCTCCACCACGACGATGGCGTCGTCGACGACGAGGCCGATGGCCAGCACGAAGGCGAGCAGGGTGAGCAGGTTGATCGAATAGCCCATCGCCAGCAGGAAGATCATCACGCCGATCAGCGACAGCGGAATGGTGACGATCGGGATGATCGTGGAGCGGAAGTTGCCGAGGAACAGGAAGATGACGATGATGACGATGATCGCCGCCTCGCCGAGCGTCTTGGCGACTTCCCAGATCGAGGCGCGGATGAATTCGGTCGCGTCATAGGCGATGGAGGCGTGAATGCCCGGGGGCAATTGCGACTGCACGCTCGGGAAGGCCTTGCGCACCTCGTCGATGACGGTCAGCGGATTGGCGGTGGGCGTCGCGTAGATGCCGATGAACACCGCCTTCAGGCCATCGAACACGGAGGACGACTCGGCGCTCTCGGGGCCGAGTTCGACGCGCGCGATATCGCCGAGGCGCACCAGCGCGTCGCCGCGCGCTACGACCACGAGCTGCGCGAAGGCCTTGGCGCTGTCGAGCGAGGTCAGCGCGTTGATCGACGTCTGCGTGTAGTCGGATTTGATCTGACCGGCGGCGGCGGTGAAATTGTTGGCGGCGAGCGCAAGGCGCACGTCGCCCGGCGTCACGCCGCGCGAGGCCATCTTCGTCGGATCGAGCCAGATGCGCATGGCGAAGGTCTGGCCGCCGAGAATCTGCGCATTGGCGACGCCGTCGAGCACCTGCAATTTCGGCTGCACGACGCGCGTCAGATAGTCGGTGATCTGCGAGCCGGTGAGCACGTCCGAATTGAAGGACATGTAGAGCAGCGCATAGCCCTGGCCGGTCTGCTTGACGACGACGGGGTCCTGCGCGTCGCGCGGCAACTGGGTCTTCACCTGCTGGATCTTCGACAGCACGTCCGCGACCGCGCGATCGGGGCTGGCGTTCAGCCGCATGTTCAGCGTGATGGTCGAGACGTTCTGCTGCGAGTTGGCGACGAGCGTGTCGATACCCTCGGTGCTCGCCACCGCCTGTTCGAGCGGCGTGGTGATGAAGCCCTTGATGAGGTCGGCGTTTGCGCCGGGATAGGTCGTGGTGATGGTGATCGTCGTCTGCGACAGCTCCGGATATTGCCGGATCTGCAGCTTGAAGCCGGCCTGCGCGCCGACGAGCAGGATCAGCAGGCTGACGACGGTCGCCAGGACGGGCCGGCGGATGAAGATGTCGGTGAACGAGCCCACGCGCGCGCCCTCACAGCTTCGGCATGGGATTCATGGGAGCAAGGCCCGCCTTCGGATCGATGCGCACGCGCATGCCCGGAAACAGCTTGATCTGCCCCTCGCTGACCACTGTCTCGCCGGTCTTGACGCCGTCGACGATCTCGACGCGATCGCCCTGCGTCTCCCCAATGCGCACGAAGCGCCGCTCCACCTCGTAGAGCGACGCATCGCCCTGGGCTGCTTGCTGCGGCTGCGCCGCCTGCGCCTCGCCCGGTTTGGCTGCCGGTTTCAGCACGTACACGCTGTCGCCATAGAGCGAATAGACGACCGAGGTGCGCGGCAGCGTGACGACCTGACGCGCAGCGCCGGCCATGACGACGACATTGGCGAACATGCCGGGCAGCAGCTTCTTGTCGTTGTTCTCGATCTCGCCGCGCACGAGGAAATTTCGGGTGTCGATCGAAATGCGGGCGTCGAGGAACTTGATCTTGCCGTTGAACGTGCGGCCGGGAAACGCGTCGACCGTCAGCGTGATCGTCTGGCCGACGCCAAGCTGTGCGAAATATTGCTCAGGCGCCTGGAAGTCGACGTAGATCGGATCGAGCTGCTGCAACGTCACGAGCGGCGCCCCCGGAGAGACATACTGGCCGATGTCGATGCGGCGGATGCCCAGCCGGCCGTCGAAGGGCGCGACGATCCGCTTCTGCGCAATGATGGCCTTGGTGCGCTCGACGGCGGCCGCCGCCTGATCGCGCGCGGCGAGGGCCTGATCGGCGTTCGCCTGGGTGGTGTTGCCGCCGGAGACGAGCTTGGACTGGCGGTCGAGCGTCGTCTGCGCGTTCTGCAGCGCCGCCTGATTGGCCTTGAGGTCGGCCTGCTCGGTCGAATCGTCGATTTCGACGAGCAGCGCCCCCTTCTTGATGTCCTGCGAGGATTCGAAGCGAATGGCGCGCACGACGCCGCCGATCTGCGGGGCGATCTCGACGCCCTGGGTCGCGCGCAGCGATCCGATGGCGGTCAGCGTCGGCGTCCACGTCTCGGTCCTGGCCTGCGTTGCGGCGACCGAATTGGTCGGCTGGCCCGCCTGCTGGATGAAGCCTTTGATCATGGCCGGCTTCACGATCATCTGGAAATAGCCAAGCCCCCCGGCCGCGCCGAGCAGGATGATCAGGGCCAAAACGAGAATGATTGCGCGCTTCATGCGTCGGACGTTCGCCTGAATGAGGGGAGCGCGGCCGGTGCGACCGTGATGCTCGGTGCAACGCAGGCGATCATACGCCGCCGCGCCAGATATTACGCGGTGCAACATAGGCCGATGGCCGGCGAAAACAAGGTCACATGTGGACCAATGTCGTGTCGGCCGCCGGCCCGGGAGCTACGCCCGTCCGGCCGTCTCCAGCCCCGCTTGCGCCAGCACGGGCACCATCGCGCCCATCGCGAGCCCGCGCTCGGGATTGGAGCCATTGCCGTCGAGCGCGCGTTTCATCACGCCCTGGATGATGGCGGCGAGGCGGAAGAAATTGAAAGCAATGTAGAAATCCCAGTTCGGGATGCCGGAAAGCCCCGCGCGCTTGCAGAAGGCTTCGACATATTCCTCCTCCGTCGGCACGCCGATCGCCTTGCGGTCGAGCCCGCCGAGGCCGGAGAAGATGCTCTTCGAATCCGTGCGCCACTGCATGCACTGATAGGAAATATCCGCAAAGGGATGGCCGAGCGTCGACAATTCCCAGTCGAGCACGGCGAGCAGGCGCGGCTCGGTCGGATGGAAGATCATGTTGTCCAGCCGGTAGTCGCCGTGGACGATCGACACGCGGCCGTCGTCCGGCGGCACATGGCCGGAAAGCCAGGCGATGAGATCGTCCATCGGCTTGACGGTTTCGGTTTCCGAAGCACGGTACTGGTCGGTCCAGCGCTTGAACTGCCGCTCGAAATAGGAGCCGGGGCGGCCGAAGTCGGAGAGGCCGATTTTCTGCGGATCGAGGGTCGTCAGCGCCGCCAGGGCGCGGTTCATCTCGTCGTAGATTTTCGCGCGATCCTCGCGCGAGACCTCCGGCAGGTCGGGCTTCCAGAAGATGCGGCCGGCGATGCGCTCCATGACGTAGAAGGCCGTGCCGATGACGCTGTCGTCCTCGCAGAGCAGGAACATTTTCGCGACCGGCACGCCGCTCCCGGCCAGCGCGCGCTGCACGCGAAACTCGCGGTCGACCGCATGCGCGGATTTCAGCAGCACGCCCGGCGGCTTGCGGCGCAGCACATAGGCGCCGCTGGCGGCCTCGATCAGGAAGGTCGGGTTCGACTGGCCGTCGCCGAACTTCGTCGCCTTCAGCGGGCCCTTGAAGCCGTCGAGGTTCTTCTCGAGCCACGAGGCGAGGCGGGTTTCATCGAGGGTTTTGACGTCGAGGGACAATTTTTCAACTCCTCAAACCGTCATCGCGAGGCCGGCAGAAATCGCCTCTCGGCGATTTCGCCTGCGCGAAGCGACGCGGCGATCCATCCTCCAATCTGGATCAGGTCCCGGTGGATGGATTGCTTCGCTTCGCTCGCAATGACGGCGATCAGGGCTTCGACAGCGCCACGCCCTTCGCGGCGGCGGCCTTGCCGACGAATTTGTTGGTCTGCTGGAAGGCGTTCTGCAACGCTTCCTGTTTCGCCGGGTCGCCGATCTCGGCGATATGCGCCGCGACCTTTTCCGGCGTCGGATCGTCGATGTAGAGCCCGTCGGTCTCGTAGATGATCGTGCGCGCAAACGCGCCGGCGCCGGCGCCGAGAATGTAGCGCGTCGGGGCGTCGTCGCTGACGAGATAGAGCACGCCGGGCGTGATGAGGTCGGGGCGCATGAGGTCGAGCGCCTGCTTGGGCAGAAGCTCCTCGGTCATGCGGGTCGCCGCCGTCGGCGCCAGCGTGTTGACGCGGATGTTGTTCTTGGCGCCTTCCTGGCAGAGCACGTTCATCAGCCCGACCATGGCCATCTTGGCCGCGCCGTAATTGGCTTGGCCGAAATTGCCGTAGATGCCCGAGGACGATGCGGTCAGCACGATGCGGCCGTAGTTCTGCGCGCGCATGATGTCCCACACGGCTTTCGTGCAGATGGTCGAGCCCACCAGATGCACGTCCAGCACCATGCGGAAATCGGAAATCTCCATCTTGGAGAAGGTCTTGTCGCGCAGGATGCCGGCGTTGTTGATGAGAATGTCGATGCGGCCCCATTTCTCCATGGCCGCGCGCACCATGTCGGCGACGCCCTTCTCGTCGGTGACGCTGCAGGGCGCGGCCATCGCCTCGCCGCCGGCCGCCTTGATCTCCGCCACGACCTTGTCGGCGGCTTCCGATGAGCCGCCCGAACCGTCGCGCGCGCCGCCGAAATCGTTGACGACCACTTTCGCGCCGCGGGCGGCGAGCGCCAGCGCATGCGCGCGTCCGAGTCCGTTGCCGGCGCCGGTCACGATGGCGACGCGATCCTTGAATGAGATGGTCATTTCAGTGGGTCCTCGAGCCCTTATTGCATCAACTTACCTTATCCTGAGGAGGCGTCGTAGACGCCGTCTCGAAGGATGTTGGATACGGCCATCCTTCGAGACGCAATGCTGCGCATTGCTCCCCGGGATGAGGAGATTTGTCACCCGAAGAACGCCACCGTCAGCCATTCGGCCGCCAGCGCCGGCTTCGGCTTGCCCTCGATTTCGACCGAAACGGCGTAGCGGACGACGACCTGCTGCGGCGATTTCTTCTCGACCTGCGAAATCACGAAACGCCCGCGCACCTTCGAGCCGGCCGGCACGGGCGACAGAAACCTGATCTTGTCGAAGCCGTAGTTCATGCCCATCGTGCGGCCCTCGACCTCCGGCAGCGCGTCATAGGCCATGGCCGAGAGCATGGAGAGCGTAAGGAAGCCGTGCGCGATCGCGCCGCCGAACGGCGTCTCCTTTTTCGCGCGCTCCGGGTCCATGTGGATGAAATAGAGATCCTCGGTCAGCTTGCCGAAGGCGTCGATGCGCGCCTGGTCGATGACGATCCACCTGCTGACCCCGACCTCCTTGCCGACGCTTGCCTCGATCTCGTGCAAACTGGTCTTGGGACGCGAAGCATTGAATGGGGTCGCCGTCATCCGTTCCTCCCGAATTTCGAATTGTCCGACATAAACATCATATGGCTTTCGGGAAAAGCCCCTTTCGTCAGGCGATCGCCAGTCACACCACGGTCTCGGGCGCGAGCGCGCACGCAACCGCCGGATCGGTCTCGATCTGCAGCGTGGGGTGATGCACGCCGAACAGCCGTTTCAACTCGATTGCGGTCTCGTGCAGGAAGGCGTCGCCGGGGTGGCCGCCCGGCGTCACGAGATGGCAGGTCAGCGCGACTTCCGTCGTGCTCATCGGCCAGATGTGCAGATCGTGCAGGCTGGCGACGCCGGGGCGGCCGCCCAGAAAGGCGCGCACGGCTGTGGGGTCGATCTGCGGCGGCACGGCGGCGAGCGACATGCGCGCGCCGTCGCGCAGCAGGCCCCATGTGCCCCAGACGATGACGGCATTGATGGCGAGGCTCGCGACCGGATCGAGCCACAGCCATCCCGTGAGCCTGATGACCAGCGCCGCCAGCACGACGCCGAGGGACACGCCGGCGTCGGCCGCCATGTGCAGATAGGCGCCGCGGATGTTGAGGTCGCTCTTGCTGCCTCCGGCAAAGAGAATGGCCGTGCCGGCGTTGACGAGAATGCCGATGGCGGCCACCGCCATCATGGTTCCCGACGCCACGGGCTCCGGATTCGACAGGCGCTGGATCGCCTCCCAGCTCAGGCCGCCGACGGTCAGCAGCAGCAGGACCGCGTTGAACAGCGCCGCCAGAATGGACGAACCGCGCAGGCCATAGGTAAACCGGGCGCTCGGCGGCCGCTGGCTGAGGTTGTGGGCGAGCCAGGCGACGGCGAGGCCAAGCACATCGCTGAGATTGTGCCCGGCGTCCGCAAGCAGGGCCATCGAGTTTGCGAGATAGCCATAGAGCGCCTCGATGCCCACGAACCCGGTGTTGAGGGCGATGCCGATCAGGAAGGCGCGGCCGAAATCGGCGGGGGCGTGGGAATGGCCGTGGCCGTGCGCATGTCCCGAATGGTTGTGATCACGGTCATGATCGTGGTCGTGGTCGTGCTTGTGATCGTGCATGGACAGGGCCTTGGCGTCGCGCCGGGGCTACGCTTGAAGCGGACCCTTGGCAAGTCTATGTTTCCATCCAACGCCATGGGGTGCTGCCGGGTTTGCGGCGGCTGAGATGAGACCCATAGAACCTGATCCGGGTAATGCCGGCGCAGGGAAGGCCGGTCGGGAAATTCCCGCTTCTCTTCCCCGCTATCGACATGCCCTCGTGTGGAGGAAAAGCCGATGAACGTGCACGCCAAGCGTCCGTTGCGCCCGGAGACAGTCACCACCGGTCCCATCCAGGGCTCGCGCAAGGTCTATGCGACGCCGGCTGGCCATCCCGCCATCCGCGTGCCGTTCCGCGAGATCGCCCTGTCGAAGGAAAGCGGCGAGCCGCCGCTGCGGGTCTACGATCCGTCCGGCCCCTACACCGATTCGTCCTTCACGCCTGACCTCTCCGCCGGCCTGCCGTCGGCGCGCGCATGGCTGGCGAGCCGCCCCAATCTCGAAACCTACGAAGGCCGCGCGATCAAGCCCGAGGACAACGGCAACGTTTCCGCCGACGGCCTCGTGCCGCCGTGCCCGGCCAATCGCCTTCCGCGTCGTGGCGTGGGCGCCGGCCCGGTCACGCAGCTCGAATTCGCGCGCGCCGGAATCATCACCGAGGAGATGATCTATGTGGCGCATCGCGAGAACCTCGGGCGCGAAAGGGCGCTCGAGAACGCCGCGGCGACCGTGGCCGACGGCGAGAGCTTCGGCGCCGAAATCCCCGAGTTCGTGACGCCCGAATTCGTGCGTTCGGAAATCGCGCGGGGACGCGCGATCATTCCTTCCAACATCAACCATCCCGAGCTCGAGCCGCAGATCATCGGCCGCAACTTCCTGGTGAAGGTCAACGCCAATATCGGCAATTCCGCCGTCACCTCGTCGGTGGCGGAGGAAGTCGAGAAGATGGTGTGGTCGATCCGCTGGGGCGCGGACACGGTGATGGACCTGTCCACCGGCCGCAACATCCACAACATCCGCGACTGGATTCTGCGCAATTCGCCCGTGCCGATCGGCACGGTGCCGATCTATCAGGCGCTGGAGAAGGTGAACGGCGACGCGACCAAGCTCGACTGGGAGGTCTTCAAGGACACGCTGATCGAGCAGGCCGAGCAGGGCGTCGATTATTTCACCATCCATGCCGGCGTGCGCCTCGCCTATGTGCCGCTGACCGCCAACCGCGTCACCGGCATCGTTTCGCGCGGCGGCTCGATCATGGCGCGCTGGTGCCTGTCGCATCACAAGGAGAGCTTCCTCTACGAGCGCTTCGGCGACATCTGCGACATCATGCGCAAGTACGACGTGTCGTTCTCGCTCGGCGACGGGCTGCGCCCGGGCTCGGGCGCCGACGCCAACGACCGCGCGCAATTCGCGGAGCTCGAGACTCTCGGCGAACTTACCAAGATTGCCTGGGACAAGGGCTGCCAGACGATGATCGAAGGGCCGGGCCACGTGGCTATGCACAAGATCAAGGTGAACATGGACAAGCAGCTTCGCGAATGCGGCGAGGCGCCGTTCTATACGCTGGGACCGCTGACGACAGACATTGCGCCGGGCTACGACCACATCACTTCGGGCATCGGCGCGGCGATGATCGGCTGGTTCGGCACGGCCATGCTCTGCTACGTCACGCCGAAGGAGCATCTGGGCCTTCCCAATCGCGACGACGTGAAGACCGGCGTCATCACCTATCGCATCGCCGCCCATGCCGCCGATCTCGCCAAGGGCCATCCGGCCGCGCATCTGCGCGACGACGCGATTTCGCGCGCGCGCTTCGACTTCCGGTGGGAGGACCAGTTCAACCTCGGCCTCGATCCCGACACGGCGCGCGCCTTCCACGACGAGACGCTGCCGAAGGACGTGCACAAGGTCGCGCATTTCTGCTCGATGTGCGGGCCGAAGTTCTGCTCGATGAAGATCACGCAGGACCTGCGCGCCGAGGTGCAGGCGATGGGCGAGAACGAGAAGCGCGCGCTCGGGCTGACACAGGAGCAGATCGAGGCCGCCGAGGGCATGGCGGCCAAGAGCGCGGAGTTCATGGAGAAGGGCGGCAAGCTCTACGTGGAACAGTGAGCGCGGCGACCCGTCCCGCCATCATCGGCGTCGTCACCGCCTCCGACCGCGCGAGCGCCGGCGTCTACGAGGATATTTCGGGGCCGGCGATCGAGGCATACTTCAAGCGCGTGCTGACGACGCCGTTCCGCATCGAACGGCGCGTCATTCCCGACGGCTTCGAGAGCGTGCGCGACACGATCGTCGATCTCGTCGACAACGCCGGCTGCGATCTCGTGCTGACGACCGGCGGCACCGGCCCGTCGGCGCGCGACCTCACGCCCGAGGCGACGCTCGCCGCCGCGCCGCGCGAATTTCCGGGCTTCGGCGAGAAGATGCGGCAGGCCTCGCTGGCGCAGACGCCGACCGCCATCCTGTCGCGGCAACTTGCCGCGCAGCGCGGCAAGTGCCTTGTCGTCAACCTGCCTGGCTCGCCGCGCTCGATCGATCTGTGCCTCGATTCGATCATGGCGGCCGTGCCCTATTGCCTGGAGCTGATGGGCGCAGCCTGGATCGACACCGACCCGAAACACATCCAGGCGTTCCGGCCGAAGAAATAGCTATTCCATCGCCGCGTGCGCGGGAGCGACCATGCGGTCGTGCGGGCGGCCGAGCAGCAGCACCAGCGGCGCGGCGGCGAGCGCGAGAATGGCCAGCACCTTGTAGTCGTTCATGTAGGCGATGATTTCCGCCTGCCGGGTGATTTCCATGTTGAGCGCGGCGCGGCCGGCCAGCGTCTTCAGGTTCCAGATGTGCGCAACGCCCGGCGCCTGCAGGGCGGAATTGAGCGGATTGGCGTATTGCGCGAGCTGCGCATGCAGCGCCTGCGTGTTGCGCGCCAGCATGAACATGACGACCGACACGCCGACCGAGGAGCCGAGATTGCGCAGGAGACTGAACAACGCCGTCGCCTGCGTGCGCAGGTGCGCCGGCAGGGTGGCGAAAGTGACGGTGGAAAGCGGCGTGAACAGAAAGCCGAGGCCGCAGCCCTGGACGATGCCGTTCCACAGGAGCGTGCGCGACGATACGTCGGGCGTGAAGCCGGTCATCTCGTAAAGCGAGAACGACGACATGCCCAGCCCGATCAGCAGAAAGACGCGCGGGTCGACGCGATTGATGAGCCGCCCGACGATCATCATCGCGACCATTGTGCCGATTCCGCGCGGCCCGAGGATGAGGCCGGCCGTCAGCACGGGATAGCCCATCAGCGTCTGCAGATAGGGCGTGAGCAGCGCGACGCTTGCGAGCAGGATGACGCCGACGACGAAGATCAGCATGACGCCGACGCGGAAATTGCGGTCGGCGAAGAGATGCGGATCGATGAAGGATCGCTCTGCTGTCGCCATATGGACGAGGAAGAGGTAAAGCGCCAGAGCGGCAAGCGTGGCTTCGACGACGATCTCGGTGGACGCGAACCAGTCGACGAGCTGGCCGCGGTCCAGCATCATCTGCAATGCGCCGACGGCGAGGCTGAGCGTCGCGAAACCGAACCAGTCGAAGCGCATCTGCTGCGTCTTGCTTTCGGTTAGCACGGCGAGAAGGCCGAAGACCACGGCGACGCCGATCGGCACGTTGATGTAGAAGACCCAGCGCCAGTTGTAATATTCGGTCAGCCAGCCGCCGAGCATGGGCCCGAGGATGGGGCCGACCATCACGCCCACGCCCCAGATGGCCATGGCCGACCCGTGTTTCTCACGCGGATACGAATCCAGAAGAATGGCCTGCGACATCGGCACGAGCGCCGCGCCGAACACGCCCTGCAACAGACGGAAGACCACCATCTGGCCCAGCGTCTGCGCCGCGCCGCAGAGGCCCGACGCAATCGTGAAGCCCGCCACGGCCACGATCAGCAGTTTCTTGCGGCCGAAGCGCGCGGTGAGAAAGCCCGTCGTCGGCATGAAGATGGCGGCCGAGACGATGTAGGAGGTGAGCACCCAGGTGATCTGGTCCTGCGTCGCCGAAAGCGATCCCTGCATGTACGGCAGCGCGACGTTGGCGATCGTCGTGTCGAGCGCCTGCATGATGGTGGCGGCCATCACGCAGACGGTCAGCAATCCGCGATTGGGGACCTGCGGATCTACGCCCGACATGGCTACAGGCCCAGCATGTACATCAGGTCGCGCGGCAGGGCGCCAAGCGAACGCTTGACGCCGGTGTCGACGGAAGCCGTCACGCTCATACCGGCGCGTAACGGCGGCGCGTCCTGTTCCGGCTCGACGGCGAGGCGCACGGTGAGGCGCTGCACGACCTTCACCCAGTTGCCGGACGCGTTCTGCGCGGGCAGCACGGAAAATTCCGACCCTGTCGCAGGCGCGATCGCGGCGACACGCGCCTTCCACACACGCCCGCCATAGGCGTCGACGGAAATGGTCGCGGGATCGCCGATCTTCACATGCGCGAGGTCGGTCTCCTTGAGATTGGCGTCGACCCACATGTTCTGGCGCGAGACGACGTTCATCGCAGTTTGCGCGGCGGCCAGGTAGTTGCCGGGTTGAAGCTGCGCGACGTTTGTCGCCATGCCGTCGACCGGCGCGACCACGCGCGTGCGGCGAAGATCGCGGTCGGCCCGGTCGAGCGCAGCCTTGGCCTGCAGGTATTGCGCATATTGCTCGACAGGCTGGTCAGGCTTGCCGGAAAGCTGCGCCAGCGCCGAGTCGACCTGACGCTGCGCGCTGACCACGCGCGACTGCGAGGCAAGATAGTCGCGCTGCGCCTGATCGGCGGTCGCCTGCGTCGCAACCTTGCGGGAGAGCAGGTCGGTTTGGCGCGACTTGGTCTTGGCGAAGAAATCGAGATCGGCCTTCGCCTGGTCGACCTGCGCCCTGGCCTGCGCATAATTGGCCTTGGCGGCCATGAGCTGGTTGACGACGATGCCGAGCTGCGCCTCGGCGCCTTCGCGCGCGATGCGATAGGGCTCGTCGTCGAGGTGGAACAGCAGGTCGCCCTTCCTGACGGCCTGACCTTCCTTCACGTCGACCTCGGCGACAATGCCGCCAATGTCGTTTGCGACATTGACGATGTCGGCCTTCACGTAGGCGTCGTCGGTCGTCGCGAAGCGGCCGCCGGAGAGATAGCCCCAGAGCGCGAGCGCCAGCGCGACGAGCGGACCCGCGAGGAGGAGGGGTCGGCGCAGATTGCGCGGCTTTCTGATCGGCGGGGCGACGTGATGTTCGGCGCGCGCCTCCTGCCGCGGCGCCTCCGACGTCACGGGCTGGAGCGAGGGACGCGCTGTCTCGCCTTCGAGGCGGCGGGCGGGTTCAGCCATGGCTCGCTCTCCGCGCCGGCAGGGCGTCTTCGACCGGCCGGCCGCAGGCGTCTGCAAGATTGGCCTTCATCGCGATGAGAATGCGGGTAAGCGTCGCGCGATCGGCCTCGCTTACGCCGGCGAGCGCTTCGGCCCGCGTCGCGTCGCCGATGTCGAACATGTCGGCCATCAGCGCGTGCGCCTTTGGCTTGAGATGCAGCAGCCAGACGCGCCGGTCGGCGGCGTGGCGGCGGCGCTCGACCAGTTCCGCGGCCTCGAGACGGTCGAGGATGCGTCCGAGCGTGATCGGCTCCAGTTCGAGAATTTCAGCGAGCGCGCTCTGCTGGATGCCCTCGTTGCGCGCGAGGTAGGCGAGCGCCTGCCATTGCGCGCGCGTCAGCCCGAGATGGCGGGCCCGCTGTTCGAAGCGCTTGCGCAGGAGGCGCGCGGTGTCGTTGAGGATGAAGCCGAGGGTCTGCTGGTAGGGCCCGGAGGGCATGGCGGTGGTCCCGAGGATCGATGCGCCGGCATTCCATAAGCCGGCATTATATATGCGTGCTTATTATCTCGCCCCGCCCGCCGCAGGATCAATGCGCCGTGTCATGTTTTGCAGTGAGAACAGCCATGCAGCAGCGCGGGCGCTGGCCCATGCTCCGCCGCAGGCTGACGCCGTTTCGCCCGCGCTCTAGAATGCCGGCGGGTCAGTCCCGGCCCAGAAGCGAGCACGCATGAATTATCGAAAGCTTGGCCGCTCGGGCCTCGACGTCTCGGCCATCTGCCTCGGCACGATGAATTTTGGCGGCGCGACGGACGAGGCGGCGTCAGCGCGCATCATCGCGTCCGCGCGCGAGGCCGGCGTCAATTTCATCGACACGGCGGATGTCTATGGCGACGGGCGGTCGGAAGAGATCGTGGGGCGCGCGATCCGGCCGGCGCGCAGCGAATGGGTGGTGGCGACCAAGGTCGGCAACGCCTTCGGCAAGATACGCCACCACCGGGGACTGTCGCGGGTGTGGATGATGCAGGCCTGCGAGGCCTCGTTACGCCGGCTCGGCGTCGATACGATCGACGTCTACTACCTGCATCGCGAGGACCATGGAACCGCGCTCGAAGAAACCGTCATGGCGATCGGCGATCTCGTGCGCTCCGGCAAGATCCGGCACTTCGGCGTGTCGAATTTCCGCAGTTGGCGCGTGGCCGAGATCTGCGCCATCTGCGATCGGCTCGGCATAGGCAGGCCCGTCGTCAGCCAACCCTATTACAACGCCATGAACCGCATGCCCGAGGTCGAGCATTTGCCGGCCTGCGGCAATTACGGCATCGGCGTCGTTCCCTATTCGCCGCTCGCGCGCGGCGTGCTTTCGGGCAAGTACGACCCAGGCGCGCCGCCGCCCGCCGGCACGCGCGCCGGGCGCGCCGACACACGCATCATGCAGACGGAATGGCGGCCGGAGTCGCTGCGGCTCGCGCAGGAGATCAAGCGTCATGCCGAGGCGCGGGGCATGACGACCGGACAGTTCGCGCTCCTGTGGGTGCTGAACAACCGCTTCGTGACATCGGCCATCGCCGGTCCGCGCACGGAAGAGCAATGGGCCGATTACGCCGACGCGCTGAAGCATTCCTTCTCGGCCGAGGACGAAGCGCTGGTCGACCGTCTCGTCGTCACGGGCCATCCCTCGACGCCGGGTTACAACGACCCGGCCTATCCGATCGAGGGAAGGCCGACCCGCACGCCTTGAATCGCGCTACTTGCCCTGGAGGCTCAGATTGCCTTCGAGGCAACTGATGAGTTCGACGTAGCTCGGCAAGCCGCCCTGCGTCGTCTCCGTCAGGCACTCGCTGCGCGAGCGCTGGCTCGATTTCGACCAGACGGGCGGCAATTGATCGCGCGCCTGTTCCTCGTCCCTGATGCAGCCGCCCTCAGTGGCCTTCTTGTCCATGCCGACCGCCGGCGTCTGCGCGCACGTTCCGCGATAGTCGAGTTGCGGGACGCCCTGCGCCGCCGCCGTGGACACGACGACGGCGGCGAGAAGAGCAAGAACGGGCCGATGCATGGCGACCTCCCTGGCGGAATACGGCGCCTGCCTGCCTCATGTGGAGGCGGAGCCCGCATCGGCAAGGGCTGCGCTCGAATCAGGGATCGCCGATCGCGATGCTCGAGGCGACGCCCCAGAGCGGGAAGCGCAGGAGCAGAACGAGCAGGGCAAGGCCGCGTCTGCGCCGTCCCTACGCCAACGCCAGCGTGGATTTCGGCCGCTGCGTCCACAAGAGGAAGATCGCGCAGAAGATCGGAATGATCGCGCTCCATGAGCCGAAGGCCGTCAACGCCAGCGCCACGGCCCAGAGCAGCGACAGCATGTGCTCCATTATCGCGACGAGCTTCGACTGACTGTGGCGACGCAGGATGTCGCCCCGCCGGCCGGGAACGGGATGCCAGAGATTGAGCAGCGCGGCGGCGAGCGCGGCCGCCGTCACATAAGCGGTCGTGACCAGCCCCGCCTTGAAGCCGGCCGACCAGACGAAAGCGAGCGGCAGCGCGATAATGACGACCAAGGGAAGCGTGATGGCTTCGAGCTTGCGGCGTTCGATGTCGCGGCGCGAAACCGGCGCCGTCGCCAGGAACTCGGGCGCGTCCTCGCTGGAGATCGCGAGCCAGGCGAGCGAGGCGGCGACGTTCGAGGCGACGGCGACGAGCGCGGGCGCGGTGGCGAGCGCGAGCGAACCGTTAGGGCCCATGGCGCGCCACAGCACGACGGAAATCGGCATGGTGTAGATGATCTGCAGCATGATCTGGGAAGCGAGCCCCGGATCGCGCGCGATGAGCCGCCATTCCTTCCGCCGCAGGGCCGCGCCGACGCCCGCCTGAAAGCGCGTCCTGCGCTTGCGCGCAGAGGTTTCGCGACGTTGCGAGCCGATGGCGGCGCCTGCGCCGCGCATGAAGAAATCGCCGAGGGTGAGGACGGCGGCGAGGAACAGCGCCAGCGAAACGGAGCACCATAGAAAAAGCGGCCAGGGTTCGCCCGCGGCCGCCTGAATCGGAATCCACAGGACGCTGTCGGCATCGAGCAGGCCGCCAGCGCGCGCGGCGGTCAGCCATTCGGCGAACGTCACGCGATAGGATGGGGGCGCGATGTTGTAAGCCTGCAGGCCGATGGCGAACGAGGCGCCGATCAGGGTGGCCAGCACGTTCGCCACCACGCGCGTGCGGCGCGGGCCGACCACGCGAAACAGGCCGAGCATCAGGATGAGGCCGATCGCCGTGCCGAACAGGCCGGCCGCCGCGAGCGCCGGATAGATGGCGAGCCAGCGCCCGTCCGCCAGCAACGCCAGCGCATTGGCGATCGGCAGGACGAAGATTGCCACGGAGAGGATCGATTCAAGCGCGATCGCCAGACTGCGCGCCGCAAACACCGGGCGCGCCGGCATGGGCGAGGACAGCACGATGTCGAGGTCGCCGCGGGTATAGAGCGCGCGCGTGGCGTTGGTCAGCGCCTGCGAGACGATCCAGGGCAGGATGAACAGCGCCGCCGAACCAACGAACGGATAGAGCGCGCGCCGGCCGTCGTCGAAATCCTCGAGCGCGACGCTGAGCGCGAACAGCGCGAGCGCATGGAAGAACAGGACCGCCGCGCCGAGGATGAGCGCGATCTTGATCGGGCCGGACGAACCGAAGAAGGCGCGCACGCGGCGGCGCGCGAGCGTAAGATCGTGGGCGGCGAACCAGAGAAAGGTTGCGGGCTCCAAACGCATCAGGCGGCGCGATCGGCCGGCGCGCCGGTCAGGCGCAGGAAGACTTCCTCGAGCGTGGAATGGTCGCCGCCCGCCTGCGCCCGCAGGTCCGCAAGGCCGCCTTCGGCGACGAGGCGGCCGTGCTGGATAATGCCGATGCGATCGGCGAGCCGCTCGGCGACTTCGAGAATATGCGTGGTCAAGATGACGGCGCAGCCCTGTCGCGTGCGCTCGCGCAGGAGATCCTTCACGAGCCGAGCCGCCTGCGCGTCGAGGCCGGTGAGCGGCTCGTCGAGCATGAGGAGCTTGGGGTCGTGGATCAGCGCGCCGGCCAGCGCGACCTTCTGCTTCATGCCGCGCGAAAATCCCTCGCAGCGGCTGCGCGCGTTTTCGGCGAGGCCGAGCGTGATCAGAAGCTCGTCGGCGCGCGGCTCGGCGACATCAGGCGGAACGCCCCAGAGCCCGGCGACGAATTCCAGATATTCGAGCGGCGTCAGCTTGTCGTAGAGCATGGGCTCGTCGGGAAGCCAGGCGGTGACGCGCTTGGCGGCGATGGGATCGCGCAGCGCATCGACGCCGAAGATCGAGATGGCGCCGGAATCCGGCGGGAGCAGGCCCGCCACCATGCGCAGCGTCGTCGTCTTGCCGGCGCCGTTGGGCCCGAGCAGGGCGTAGAATTCGCCGGCGCGGATCGTCAGGTCCAGCCGGTCGACGGCGGGCTTGCCGAACGCTTTCGACAGGCTTTGCAGGCGCAGGGCGGGGCTGGCGGCGTCGGGCGTCTTGTCGTCGACCATGGGACCTCGACAGGAAAGGCGCGCGTAGCCTAGCCGCGCGCCGTTGCGTTGGGGTTAACCGGCTGACGCATCGGCAATATTGACCAGTCTGCGCGCCGACACGGCCGTCGCGCGTTTACGTATCCCAGCTTTTGCTTAGCGCAACCGCCGAGGATCAGGTAAGGTTTCGAGGTCCAATTTCGATCCCCAGGACCAGAGGAAGTTCTATGCGTAACAACAAGTCGGACGCCGCAAACGGCGCCGCCGCCGCCGCCACTGCGATGACCGAAGCCGGCGCCATCGATCAGGTGCGCGAACTTTTGTTCGGCGCAACAAAGCGTTCGACCGAAGCGCGGCTCGACGACATCGATCGGCAGATCGCGTCGCTGCGCGACGATCTGGCCGCGCGCTTCGCTTCGCTCGAAGCGATGCTGTCGCAGCAGGGCCGCGAAACCGATTCCAAGCACAATCAGTCGATCGACAATATCGGGCAGGCGATCGCCGACCTCGGCGCGACCATCCGGGCGCTGGGAGCGGGCGGAAAGGCCCGCTGACATGAATCGGCCGGCCGGCCAGTCGGAATTCGAATTCGATCGCCTCAAGCAATTGCTTCTGCGGCCGGAGACCGACCGGCTGGAAGCAGCCGAAGCCCGCGTCGAGGCGCTCGATCAGCGCGTGGGGACGCCGGACCGGCTGGAGGCGGCCACGTCCGAGATTCTCGTCGAGGCGTTCCGCAAGGCGGAGATCGCGCGCCATCGCGAGCTTGCCGGCGCGGTCGCCCCGGTCGTCGTCGCCGCGATCCGCAACGAGATCAAGAATTCGAAAGACATGATGGTCGAGGCGCTCTACCCGATCACGGGGCGCCTCGTGGCCGCGGCCGTCGCCAACGCCTTTCGCGATCTCGTCGCCGACCTCAACGAGCGGCTCGAGCGCTCGCTGTCGACACGCTACTGGCGCCTGCGTTTCCGCTCGCTTCTGACCGGGCGCCCGCTGAGCGAGCTTGCGCTCGCCGAAGCGCAGCGGCCGGAATTGCGCCGGCTGCTGCTGCTCGAGCGCGGCAGCGGGCGGCTCGTCGCCTCCTGGCACGCCGACGACGAGACCGACGACCAGTCGGAACTCGTCAGCGGCCTCATCGCGGCGATCACGGAATTCGCCGCAAGCGTCTACGGCTCGCGCAGCGGCGAATTGCGTACGCTCGACCTCGGCCATGCCCGCGTCTTCCTGCGCGGCGCGCCGATCTATCTGGTGGCCGCCGAATGCGCCGGCGCGCTGCGGCCGGAGCACGAGCGCGAGCTCGACGACGCCTTCCTGTCGCTGGTCTCGCGCATCGATCATGCGCCCGGCGACGCGACGCCGGCGCTGGCGCATATGGCGGCGACGCTGTTCAAGCAGCGGCTGGAAGGGGAAAAAAAGAAATCGAGCCTGCCGCTCGTTCTGGTCGGGTGCGGCCTGCTTGCGCTGTTCGCGTGGTGGGCGAGCGGACCGATCATGCGCAGCCTGCACGAACGCCGGATCGAAGCCGCTTTCGCGCAGGCGCGCGCGAGCCGCCCGGAACTCGACGCCTTTCCGCTGAGGGTCGCCGTCGATCACGCCGCAAAGATCGTGACGCTTGTCGGTCTCGCGCCCTCGGACGCCGCGGCGAGCGCAGTCGCGGATGCGATCAGGACGCCAGCGGCGCCCTACGGCGTCGTGGCGCATACCGCCAGCATCGGCGCCGTCGCGCAATTGCAAGAGATGCGCAAGCGCCAGGACGAGATGACGGCGCAGCTCGCGCAACTCGCCGCAAGCGCGAAGGAGACGGACGCGCGGTTCGCCGCCTCCGCTTTGGCCAGCGACGAAGCCGCGCGCGCGTTGCGTGCGGACATGAGGGCGATGTCGGACAGGATCGCCGTCCTGGCGGATTCGACGGCGCGCACGGCGCGCGAAAAACTGATCGCGCTACTGGCCGATACGGCGATCTACTTCTCGCGCATCGACACGCTGGCCGATCGCGCGCTCGCGGAAAAGCGCACAGGCGACATCGCCGCCGCCATGAAGGGCAACGATCTCGCGCTGCGCGTGATCGGCTACACGGATTCGACCGGCGGCGAAAAACGCAATCTGGCGATCGGCCAGATGCGCGCGAGCGCGGTCGCCGACCTTCTCGCCGCGCAGGGCGTCGACAGGTCGCGCCTGCGCCTCGTCACGCGCTCGGGCTTCACTTCGGGCGGGCAGGAGACGGATCCGCGCGACCGCCGGGTGACGTTCGAACTCGCGCCGCCGGACGAGCCACGCCCGTGACGCCTTCGGCCAAAGTCATGCTGCTCGGCGAGATCGGCGTGGGCAAGTCGTCGCTGGCGCGGCGCTTCGTGTTCGACAGGTTCGAGGGCGAATACAAGTCGACGATCGGCGTCGACATTCTCTCGCATGAGATCGCGCTCGACGACGGCCGCCCGCTGAAGCTGATGCTGTGGGACACGGACGGCGATTTCGGCGCGCGCATCTTCGAGACGGTCTACATCAAGGGCGCCTCGGGAGCGCTCATCGTCTCCGACGCCACGCGACCGGCGACGCTCGCCAAGGCGGCGCGGCTCGCCGCCGGTTTCGCGGAAGCCTTCCCCGGCCGGCCGACCCGCGTGATCGTCAACAAGATCGATCTTGCCGACATGGAGCACGGCGCGTTCGCCGGCGCTGGCCTCGCGCCGGGCGACGTCGTGCGCACGAGCGCGCGCACGGGCGAGGGCGTCGGCGCCCTGTTTCAGTCGATGGGCGCCGATATTCTCCGGCGCGGCCTGTAGATCAGGCGACGGGCAAGGATACGAGCAGGTTCGAGCCCGGCGCGGCGCCGGAACTCGTTTCGACGGCGGCGCCGAGTTCGCGCAACTGCGCCAATGCGCCCATGAAGCGCGCATCGGCAGGACCGGCGGGGCGGGCCGGCGCAGGCGTCTCCTCGGCCGTCTCGAATCCGCGCGGCACGGGCGGCCTGCTCACGAAGGCGAGCCTGCATTCCCCGATCGAGCGCCAGAGCACGATATCGATGTGGCGGTCGCGGCCCTCGCGCTCGAATACGCTTTCCATCAACTGACGGATTGCCGATTGCAGGCGCTGCGGATCGACGGGCGCCAGGATCGGCTCCGAGGGACCGGACAGGACGACGGTGTGGCCGCGCGCGTTGCAACTGTCCCGGAACAGCGCGACGGCGTCATCCACGATTGCGCCGATATCCGCCCTCGCGGCGGCCGGCGGCGCTGCCCCGTCCTGATGACGGCGCACGGCGAGCACGAGGTCGTGCGTCCAGTTGCGCAGCAATCCGAGCTGGGCGGGACTGGGCGCGCCACTTTCGGCGCCCTCCGCTTTCATGATCTCGAGCAGGCCGTCGAGCGCATGCGCGATCGGCGCGATTTCCTCGATGAGGCGTCGCGTTCCGTCGCATCTGGCCGGCCCCGACCGTTCGAGCGGCTGGATGGCGCGTCCCGCCACCGCCGGCGCGCAGCAATTGTCTCGCGCGGCGCCGATGGTTGGACGGTATTCGTCAGGTGAGCGAATTACGTCGCTGGCGCGTGGGGTGGACTTGAACATGGCCGGCGTCCTTTCCTGAACGTCGGCTTGCCATCGCATCCGGTTCAGATGCGGGCATCTGACCATGGTCACGGACATGTCGTGACCTTGGTCATTTGCGACGGGTTTTCACCGCCTTGACAGCCAGCTCTGTGCGCGAGCGCACGTTGAGCTTCTCCATGATCCGGCTGACGTAATTCTTCACCGTGCCTTCGGCGAGGTTCAGCTCGTTGGCGATTTCCTTGTTGCTGCGACCGGCCGCAACAAGGCGCAGGATGGCGTCCTCCCGACCGGTCAGCGCTTCCGAGCCGCCGCCGTCCGTCGGCTCTTCCTCGGCCGCATGACTGCGGCGGACGGCGCCGATCAGCGTGGCGGCGACGGACGGCGAAAGCCGCGTCTCGCCGCGGATCGTCGCAAGAATGTCGGTCTCCGCGGCGTCTTTCAGCAAATAGGCGGCAGCGCCCGCCGAAACGGCGTCGAGCACCATTTCATCGTTGTCGAAGGTGGTCAGTACGACAATTCGTGTCGCCGGCAGGTCCGCCATGATCTGGCGCGTGGCGGCCACGCCGCCGAGCCGCGGCATCTGCAGGTCCATCAGGATCACGTCGGGGCGCGTGAGTTTGGCGAGCCGCACGGCTTCCAGCCCGTCGCCGGCTTCGGCGACGACGTCGAGGTCCGCCTCCAGCGACAACATGGTCTTGAAGGCGCGGCGGATCAGTTGCTGGTCCTCGACGATCATGACGCGCGTCGGCGCCTTGCCGGTTGAACTCCCGGGCATTCTATTGCTCCTGATGAACGAGCGGCGCGCGAATGAAAATATGCGCGCCCCGGCCGGGGCTCGTCTCGATGGAAAACGTGCCGCCGACCATGTGAGCCTGTTCCGCCATGCCCGCAAGCCCGTAATGGCCGGGACGGGCGGCTTTGGCGTCGAAACCTCGCCCATTGTCGACAATTTCGATGCAGACATGCTGTTCCGCAATCGCGACCGCGAGGCGGACGCGGCTCGCCTGCGCATGGCGCTCGACATTGCGCAACGCTTCTTCGACGATCCTGTAGAGCCGTTCGGCCTGTTCGCCGTGAATGTCGTCGCCTAAATCGCCGATGGCGATTTCGACTGGCGCGCCGGTGCGCTCCTCGAAGCGCGCGCCCGCGCGGCGCAGCGCCGCCGCCAGCCCCTCGTCGCCGGCGCGCTGGAAGCGCACCTGGCCCAGCGCCTCGCGCCCGCGATCGAGGCCCGAGCGGGCGGCTTCCTCGGCGTGGGCGAGTTCCTCGGGTACGCGCTCGGGCGCGCGGTCGGCAAGCTTGCGCACAAGACGCAATTGCGCGACCACCGCGACGAGCGCATGAACGATGGTGTCGTGCAGGTCATGCGCGATGGTCAGGCGTTCGCGCATCAGCAGCGCCTGGCGCGCCTGCGCCTGCGCGCGCTCGACCTCCGCCTGCAATTCGCGCAAGCGCGTGATGTCGCGCCCGACCGCCTGGAATTCCGGCGGTCCCTCGGCATGGCCGAGCCATGTCACGCGCCACAGGATCCTGGCGGCGCGGCCGTCGGCGGCGGCGAGCTTCTGCTCGAACGTCTCTTCATGCGCGCGTTGCGCGAGCGCGCCCCAGGCGTCGCCATCCACAGGGCGCAGCGCGTCTTCCAGCCGCGCGCCGACGAGGGAGCCGAGGCCGCGTCCGCAAAAGGCCTGCGCGTGGATATTGGCGAAGGAGATCGCGCCGTCGGCCGCGACGCGCAGCACCAGATCGGACGAGGATTCGACAATGTCGCGATAGAGCGCGTCGCTGACATTGGCGCGCCGGCGCGCGGCCTCGGCCTGTTCGTCGGCGAGGCGACGCTCGCGGCGCTCGCGCACCAGCATGGTCTCGGTCTCGCTCGCCCCAAAGGCGCGCGCGGCGACGATCGAGAAGCAATCCTGCGCCTCGTCCCAGCAGATCGTGACGCTGATCTTTTCGCCGGTTGCGTCGAGGCCGATCGAGGGGAGGGCGACAATGTCGCGCGCGCCGGCGCGCAACGCGGCAAGCTCCTCCGACAGGCCGAACAGCAACGGCGCAGCGAGGCAGTCGCCGCCGATCTCCGGCAGCCAGTCCAGCGGAGAGCCGGCGCGCGCGAGCAGAGTTCCGTCGGCCGCCATGCGCGCGAATCCGAGACCGTGGCGCGACAGCGCGCCATTCATGCCGGCGTCGAATGCGGATGCGCGCACGTTCCCTCCGTTGCCTTCCCCTCAGAGCATGGGCGAAAGGCCGGGCGATGTCATCACGGCAGCGCGCGCGTCCATTGCTCGCGCACGACCACATCGACGATGCGCAGGCCAGCCTCTCGCCAGGTCGGGCGCACGACGCGCGCGGGATCGGCGATGGCGCGGCCGGCGAGGAAGTCCTGAACGAGAGCGGCGAGAGCGTCCGCGTCGTTCACGCGGAAATAGAGCGCGCCTTCACCGCCGATTTCGCGGAAGACGGGAATGTCGCTGCACAACGCCGGCTTGCCGCGCCACGCGGCTTCGGCGACGGGCAAGCCGAACCCCTCCGCATACGAAGGCGCGAGCGCGGCCGCGCAATGATCGTAGGCGTAGGCGAGGTCGGCGTCGCCCGCGGAATCGAACCAGAAAAGGCGGCGGCCGAATTCGGGATGTCCCGCGATGTCGTCGATGACGGCGTCGACATGCCAGCCGCGCCGCCCGACGAACACCAGCCGCGCATCCACGCCGGAGCGCCACAGCGCGTCGAAAGCGGCCAGCGCAATCGCATGTCCCTTGCGCGGCTCAAGCGTGCCGACGAGCAAGAATGTCGGCGCGCCGCTCGCAAAGGCCGCGCGCATACCGGCGCTTGCGTTGCCCGCGCCTTTCGGCGCGATATCGGAGCCGCAATGGAACCAGCCGATCTTCAGGCCGGCGCGATGCGGCAATTTCCGCTCGGTCACAAAGGCGCAGAGTTCCTCGGCGACCGTCTTCGAGATCGCGATGATCCCGTCGCTTTCGAGAAGCGCGCTCTCGAGCCAGGCGAAATGCACGTCGGGCACGTCGCCGACGGACGCGCCCTTGTAGAGCTGTGGAATGAGATCGTAGATGCAGGAGACGATCGCGCCGTTCTTCGCGCGCACCTGCGCGAACACGTCCCTGAACGCGGCGAAATCCTTCCACGAATTGTCGAGCATCAGCAGGCGGTCGCCGGTTTCCAACTCCAGCGGCTTGTCGCCGCCCGTCTTCGCGCGCCCCGTCTCGGCCGCGACATAGGCTTCGCACGTCCAGAGCCCGCCGTCCTGCAGACGCACGGCGATCGGCGTCACGCCGAGATCGGGCTCGGCGTAGAGCGCGCGCACGACCTGCCGCACGACGCGCTGAATGCCGGTCCTGTCGTCATGCGCGACGATGGCCGTGACGTCGACGAGCAGTCTTTGCGCCGGCGCCGGCGAAACCGTGTTCGCAACCGGCAACGCGCGCACGGGCCTTGAGGCGTCTCGCTTCGTGGTCGGCGCGAGCATCTTTCTGATCGCACGCTCGACGACGCGCACCGGCGCCGCGAAATGCCAGGCGGCGCTGTAGATCGCTTCGGCATGGCGCTTTTCGAGGCGCTCGAGTTCGCGCCGGAGCTGGTCGACCTGGAATTCGAGAATGCGAAGGCGATCGGCTTTGCTGTCGGGGTCGGTCGGATCGTCGCCCATCGCGCCTGCCCTCAAGCTCCTCGCGCGCCCGCCGCGCGCCAGTGCGCGAGCAGCGCCTCGACGATGGCGTCGACGCCGATGGTCGGCTTCCAGCCGGTCGCCTGTTCGAGCCGTTTGGCGGAGCCGACCGCCATCGGCACGTCGCTCGGGCGCAGCCGCTTGGGATCGATGGCGACGTCGAACGGCGCGCGCGCGTGGAGCCGGAATTTTTCCACCAGATCGCCGATGCGCCACGAGCCGCCCGACGCGACATTGTAGACGCTGCGTTCGGCGGGCGCGGCGGGCGTTTCGAGCATGGCGACATAGGCCGCGCACACGTCGCGCACGTCGAGGAAATCGCGGCTCGCCTCGAGATTGCCGAGTTCCAGACACGGCGGGCGGCGGCCTGCTTCGACGTCGGCGATCTGCTGGGCGAGCGAGGGCAGGACGAAGCGGACGTCCTGACCGGGGCCTGTGTGGTTGAACGGGCGCGCGACGATGAGGCGCGCCTGCGGCAGCACGTCCGGCAGCATGGATTCGGCCGCCGCCTTCGAGCGCGCATAGGCGTTCATCGGGCGCAGCGGCGTGTCCTCGTCGGCGACGCCGTCGCGAAAACTCCAGCCGTAGACTTCGGATGACGAGACGAAGAAGAAGGTCGTCGCCGGGCAGGCGCGCTGGCAGGCGTGCGCGAGTTCCAGCGTGCCGCCGAAATTGACGCGCCAGGTCGCTTCGGCGAGTTCCGCGCTCGCGCCGATCGCCGCCTGCGCGGCCAGATGCAGCACGAGGTCCGGTTTGAAATCGGATATGATTCGGCCGATCGCGGCGCTGTCGATCACTTCGGCGTCGAGCGGGCGCCAGCCCTCGCGCATCACCGTTTCACCGGGGCGGCGCAGCAGCACGCGATCGGCGCCGGGCCAGCGGGCCGCGATCGCCGGCGCGAGCCAGCCGCCGACGAAGCCGGTGCCGCCGGTCAACAGGATGCGCTGATAGGCGATCGACATCGTTTGCCGGAGTCAGAGCGTTTCGTGGTTCTTGACGCGTTCGAGATCGGCGTCGACCATTTCCCGGATCATCTGCTCGAGCGTGGTCGTGGCCTGCCAGCCGAGCTTCGCCTTCGCCTTGTCCGGATTGCCGAGAAGGACGTCGACTTCCGCCGGGCGATAGAAGGCCGGATCGATCACGACATGCTTGTCCATGTCCATGCCGACATAGTCGAAAGCGATGCGGCACATGCCGCGCACGGTGGTGGTGACGCCGGTCGCCACGACGTAATCGTCGGGCTTGTCCTGCTGCAGCATCAGCCACATGGCCTGCACGTAGTCGCGCGCATGGCCCCAGTCGCGCTTGGCGTCGATATTGCCGAGCCGCAACTCGCTCGCCTTGCCGAGCTTGATGCGGGCGACGCCGTCGGTGACCTTGCGGGTGACGAATTCGATGCCGCGCAACGGGCTCTCGTGATTGAAGAGAATGCCGGACGAGGCGTGGAAGCCGAAGCTCTCGCGATAATTGACGGTGATCCAGTGGCCGTACAGCTTGGCGACGGCGTAGGGGCTGCGCGGATAGAAGGGCGTGGCCTCGCTCTGGCGGTCCTGCTGGATCAGGCCGAACATTTCCGACGAGGAGGCCTGGTAGAAGCGCGCGTCCGGCGCCTCGGCGCGCATAGCTTCCAGCATGTTGGTCACGCCGGTCGCGGTGATGTTGGCGGTATGGATCGGCTGGCGCCAGGAGGAGGCGACGAAGCTCTGCGCGGCGAGGTTGTAGATTTCGTGCGGCGCCGTCTCTTTGACGATGCGCACGAGGCTGGAAACATCGTCCATGTCGCCGTCGAGCAGGGTCACCTTGTCGGCGACGCCCAGCCAGCGCAGCCGGTGGTCCTCGACGCCGCGGTGCGAGGAGCGGCGGATGACGCCGAAGACCTCGTAGCCTTTGGACAGCAGGAATTGCGAGAGATAGGCCCCATCCTGTCCCGTGATGCCGGTCAGGAGCGCGCGCTTGGCCATGGAAAGTCCTCGAAACGGGCCGTCGGGCCGCCGCGTGGGCGGCGCGCGACAAAACGGGCCGGCCGCCGGAAGCGGCGGCCGGGGAATGCGCCGCAATAGCAAAAGCGGCGTCGGGTAGGCAAGTTTTTGGGGCCGGCGGTCCCGGCTCCAGCTTACGGCTCCGCGAAATTCGGGGCGCGCTTCTCCATCTGCGCCTTGACCGCCTCGATCTGGTTGGGGCTGCCGATCAGGGCGAATTGCTCGACCGATTCCGCCTCCAGCCCCGTCTGCACGTCGGTGACGACGGCGAGGTTGAGCAGGCGCTTGGCGGCGCGGACGGCATGGGGGTTCTTGCCCGCGATCTCGCGGGCCGTCTCCAGCGCCGCGGCGCGGGGGTCCGCCGTCACGCGGGTGACGAAGCCGTACTGGAAGGCTTCTTCGCCCGTGAAGATGCGGCCGGTGTAGGTCAGTTCCCGCACGATGTCCTCGCGGGCGAGATGGCGCATGATCTGCGTGCCGGCGACGTCGGGCACGAGGCCCCAGCGGATTTCCAGGATCGACATCTTGCAGTCGGGCGTCGCGTAGCGCATGTCGGCGCCGAGCGCGAGCTGGAAGCCGCCGCCGAGCGCGACGCCGTGCACGGCCGCGATCACCGGAACGGGCAGTTCGCGCCAGACCCAGGCCGCCCATTGCGGCTTGTTGGCGGGGCCGTGCGTGCGGGCGCGCAGATCGCGCATTCCGGCCAGGGCCTCGCCCTTGCTCTTCATCGCCTCGAAACGGCCCATGTCGAGGCCGGCGCAGAAGGCGCGGCCCTCGCCCGACAGAACGACGGCGCGCAGGCCCTTCATCGTCATCAGCTTCTCGCCGGCTTCGACCAGGCCGTCGAACATGGCTTCGTCCAGCGCGTTCATCTTGTCGGCGCGGATCAGACGGACGTCGGCGACGCCATCCTTCAGGTCGATGGAAACGCGGTCTTTCATCATTTTCTCCCTTGTATGCCGGATGTCATTCCCGACGCGGCGCAGCCGCGATCGGGAATCAGAGTCGCTCGCAAGCCGCGGGGGCTGGCTCCCGCTTTCGCGGGGATGGCGGTTGCGTGGCTGCTACAGCACCTTCCCCGGATTGAGAATCCCCTTCGGGTCGAGCGTCTGCTTGAGCGTGCGCATCAGCTCCATCGCGACCGGATCCTTCACGTGCGGAAGCTCGTCGCGCTTCATGACGCCGATGCCGTGCTCGGCCGAGATCGATCCCTGATACTTAGCCACGAGGCCGTGCACGATCGCGTTCACGTCATGCCAGCGGTCGAGAAAGGCCTGCTTGTCGGCGCCGACCGGCTGCGACACGTTGCAATGGATATTGCCGTCGCCGAGATGGCCGAAGGCGACCATGCGCGCGCCCGGCACGGCGGCCGCAACGTCGCGTTCGACGTCGGCGAGGAAGGCCGGCGCGGCCGATATCGGCACGGACACATCGTGCTTGATGGACCCGCCCTCGTGCTTCTGCACTTCGGAGAGAAGCTCGCGCAGCCGCCAGAAGTCGTTGCGCTGGTCGAGCGAGGCGGCGATGGCGGCGTCCTCGACGAAACCCTGCTCGATCGCCTCGCCGAGCAGGTTTTCGAGCGCCGCCTCCGGCGCGGCGTCGGTCTGCGACGCCAGTTCGATCAGCACGTACCAGGCGTGTTTTTCCTGCAGCGGATCGCGCGTGTCGGCGCCATGCCTCAGCACGAAATCGATGCCGATGCGCGGAATGATCTCGAAAGACTTCACGTCGGAGCCCGCGCGCGACAGGGCGATATCGAGCAGGCCGAGCGCGGCCTCGGGCGAGGCGAGCCCGACGAAGCCGGTGGCGCGGGCGCGCGGCTTCGGGAAGAGCCTCAGCACCGCGCCGGTGATGACGCCCAGCGTGCCTTCCGCGCCGATGAACAGGTTCTTGAGATCGTAACCCGTGTTGTTCTTCTTCACCTTGCAGAGGTCGGACATGACGCGGCCATCCGCCAGCACGACCTCGATCCCCATCGCCAGATCGCGCGCCACGCCATAGGCGAGCGCAGCGACGCCGCCTGCGTTGGTCGAGAGATTGCCGCCGATGGTGCAGGAGCCCTCCGACGGCAGCGACAGCGGAAACAGCCGATCGACCTTGTCAGCGGCCTCCTGCGCGCCCTGCAGCGTTATTCCGGCATCGACGATCAGCGTGTTGCCCGTGGCGTCGATCTCGCGCACGCGATTGAGCCGGCGCAGCGACAGCACGATCTCGTCGCCCGCCTGCGAGGGGACCTGCCCGCCGACAAGACCGGTGTTGCCGCCCTGCGGCACGATCTTCACGCCGCGCGCGTTGCAGTATGCGAGCAGGCGCGACACTTCCTCGACCGAGCCGGGCCGCACGACAGCGCGCGCGGCGCCGCGATAGAGGCCGCGCTCCTCGACGAGGTAGGGCTGCATGGCGAAATCGTCGGTAACGACATGCGCCGCGCCGACGATCGCCGCGATCTCCTCGACTATCCGGTCCCGTGAAAGATCCTCGTGAGCGTTCAAGGATTCAGGCCCCGCTCTTGAATCGCCGCGCGAGCGCTTCCGACTGACGCGCAAGCAGGCCGATGTCGGAGCCGACGGCGGTGAATGTCGTGCCGGCCTCCATATAGCGCCGGGCCAGCCCCTCGTCAGGCGTGAGAATGCCGGCCGCCTTTCCGCCCGCGCGGATGCGCCGGATCATGTCCACGATCTTCTCGACCACCGCCGGATTGTTCTGGTCGCCGACATAACCGATCGCCGCGGACAGATCGCCGGGGCCGATGAACACGCCGTCGACGCCCTCCGTCGCAACGATGGCGTCGAGATTGTCGAGGCCTTTCTGCGTCTCGACCTGCACGAGCACGCAGATCTCGTTCTCGCAGCGCGTGTGATAGTCGTTGATGCGGCCGAAGCGCGACGAACGCGAGGAGCCGGAAAAACCGCGCACGCCGCGCGGCGGGTAGCGGGTGGCGGCCACGGCGGCGGCGGCTTCCTCGGCGGTGTTGACGACCGGCAGCAGCAGCGTCTGCACGCCCATGTCGAGGAAACGCTTGATCAACACCATGTCGTTCCAGGCGGGACGCACGATCGGATGAACCTTGTTCTCCATCGTGGCCTGCAACTGGCGCAGCACGTCAGGAATTTCGTTGGGCGAATGTTCTGTATCGAGCAGCAGCCAGTCGAAGCCGGAGCCGGCGACCACCTCGACGGAATAATTGCTGGCGAGCGAGCACCAGAGGCCAATCTGCTGACGGCCGGCGGCTATGGCGTGCTTGAAGGTATTCTGCGGCAGGTCCAAGGCGCGCTCTCCGGAAGGGAGCGGATTGGACCATGAACGCGCCTGCGCCTGCAAGCGGCGGGCGGACATGGCTGGCCGGCGCTTGCGAAACCTCGCGCGGCGCTTTGGGTTGCGCCGCCCAGAGGGCGCGGATAACCATGCCGCCTCAGGTCAGGCGAATGTCTATTCTGGACCAGACCCTCATGCCGAGGAGCCGCGAAGCGGCGTCTCGAAGCATGGGCAAGAGCGCGTAATGTGGCCATCCTTGGAGACGCCTGCTGCGCAGGCTCCTCAGGACGAGGTTTTCGGGATCGAGCGAGGCGTACGCATGGCATTTCCCTTCAAAGACGCGGTGGCGGTCGTCACCGGCGCGGGCGGCGGGCTCGGCCAGGCGCTGGCGCTCGGCCTCGCAGCGCGGGGCGCGCGGCTGGCGCTTACCGACCGCAATCCGGAGGCCTTGGCCAAGTCCTGCGAGGCGTGCCGAGCCGCAGGCGTCGATGTCAGCGAGCACATGTTCGACATGGCCGACACCCATGCGATCGCAGCGTTGCCCGATGTCGTCGTCGAGCGTCACGGCCGCGTCGATCTCGTCGTCAACAACGCCGGCGTTGCGCTCGCGGGCACGTTCGAGCAGATCGGGCTCGACGATTTCGAATGGCTGATGAACATCAACTTCTACGGCCCCGTGCGCATGTGCAAGGCGTTCCTGCCGGCGCTGAAGGCCCGCCCGACGGCGCATATTGTGAATATATCGAGCCTGTTCGGATTGGTGGCGCCGCCCGGCCAGACCGCCTATTGCGCCGCCAAGTTCGGCCTGCGCGGCTTTTCGGAATCGCTGCGGCACGAACTGGGCGAGACGAACATCGGCGTCACCGTCGTTCATCCCGGCGGCATACGCACGAGCATCGCGCTGTCCGCGCGCATTCCCGCCGGCGTGAATTCGACCGAGCTCGAAGAGCAAATGAAGAAGTTCGACGCCTTCCTGACGACCGATCCGGCCGTGGCGGCGCGCATCATTCTCGATGGCGTGGACCGGCGCGCGCCGCGCGTGCTGATCGGCGCGGACGCGCGGCGCGGCGACATCCTGCAACGGCTGATGCCCGGAACCTACTGGAAGATCATGAAGCGCGGCATCGAACGCGCGATGAAATGAGCGACGTCATGACAAGCCTCAGATCCCGATTCATCAATTTTGCGCTTCGCCATACCGTCAAGCGCGGGCTGGCCAAGTCGAAGACGCCGCATGACGTGCGGCGCGTGTTCAATTCGGCGCGGTCCTTTCCGCCGCGCGGCGTGACCTTCGCGCCGGCGACGCTCGGCGGCGTGCCCGGCGAATGGGTGGAGGCGAAGGCGACCCCGGCGACGGGCACGCTGCTCTACCTGCACGGCGGCGGCTACGTCGGCATGTCGCCGCGCACGCATCGCGCGATCACCGGCGCTTTCGCGCGGCGCGGCCTCAGGGTGTTTGCGGCCGACTATCGGCTCGCGCCCGAGCACGCCTTCCCGGCCGCGCTCGACGACGCCACCGCCGCGTGGTCGGCGTTGCGCGCGGCGGCGCAGGGGCCGGCCTATGTCGCAGGCGATTCGGCGGGCGGCGGCCTGACGCTGGCGCTACTGCTCAACTTGCGCGACAAGGGCCTGCCCTTGCCGGACGCGGCCATCGCCTTCTCGCCCTGGACCGATCTTGCGATCACCGGGGAGACGATGAAGAGCAACGCCACGCGCGATCCGCTTCTGGTGTCCGACGGCATCGAGACGATCGCGGCCGCCTATCTCGGACCCGAGGACCCGCGCAATCCGCTGGCCTCGCCGCTTTACGGCGACTATACGGGCCTGCCGCCGATCCTGTTCTCGGTCGGCGACACGGAAATCCTGCTGGACGATTGTCTTCGCGCGGCGGAGCGGGCGAAACAGGCCGGCGTCGCGACGAAAACCTGCGTGGAGCGCGACATGCCCCACGTCTTCGTCTTCGCGAACAGATGGACGCCGGAGGCGCGCCGCGCCATGGACGAAGCGGCTGCCTTCCTGCATCAGGCCGGCGTCAAGCCGGCCTGAGCATTCAACAACCGGCCGGCGTCAAGCCGGCCTGAATTGAAGAGTCGGCCGGCGTCAGGCCGGCTGAAGCGCCGGCGCGTCGGCGCGCCACACCCGGACGACGGCGCGCACGCAATCCTTCAGTTCGCTCGCCTTCACGGCCGAGTTGAGGGCGAGCATGGCGAGCCCGTGCAGTTCAGCCCACCACAGCCGCGCCAGCATCTCCGCCGGCACGTCCTTTTTCAGCGCCCCGGCGGACTGCGCGGCCGCGACCGGGCCGGCCATCATGTCGAGCAGGGCGCGATACTGGGCCGAGGAGGCGCCGCCTTCCTGCGCCATGACGCGATATTCGCCCGGACGCGAAACCGCGAAGTCGAGATAGTCGCTGGCGATCGCCTCGAGCCGGTCGCCGGGCGAACTCGCCTGCTCCTGCTCGATGCGCGCGCGCAGCGACTGGACGCCGAGCCGCGCGATCTCCTCGAGCAACGCGCCCTTGGACGCAAAATGACGATAGACCGCTGCGTGGCGCACCCCGGTAATCGCGGCAATCTCGCGCAGGGTGAAGTCAGGCCCGCCGCGCTGTACGGTGAGCTCAGTCGCGGCGGCGATCAGCGCGTTGCGCAAGTCGCCATGACGGTATGCGCCTGGCGGCTTGGTCATCCGTCTGGCTGACGTCTCCCCGCTCGTCGCGGTCGCAGCTTCCACGTGCATCTCCCTCGCCCCCGTATGAATGGCAGGCGTGTTTCGCCTGATGCCAGCGACCATGTTTCAGGGCCACATTTCATTGATCCGTATCAACTTCGCCCGGTTGCAGGATCGCCGGCGACGCGGTCTTGGAAAATCGCCATGCGTCCAGAGACTTGCGGACGCCCGTGCTGTCCTGCCTTTCCGCCGGAGATCGACAGGGCCGACGGTTTCCGGCAGATTCGCGCGAGAAATCGAGGGCCCCATGGACGAACTTCCGGCAAATCTGAAATTCGGCGCGCATCAGTCGGTCACGCGGCTGGAGGACGAGCGCCTGTTGACGGGGCAGGGCCGCTACATCGACGACCGCGCGGAGGCTGGCGCGCTGTGGATGGTCTTGCTGCGCTCGCCGCGCGCCCATGCGCGCATTGCGTCCGTCGACGCGTCGGAGGCGAAGGCCGCCGCCGGCGTCGTGGCCGTCTATACGGGCGCCGATCTCGTGGCCGAGGGCGTCGGCGCGCTGCCCGCTCCGCCGCCGCTGTTCAAGCGCCCGGACGGCGCCGACATGAACACGCCTCCGCGCCGCATCCTCGCGCACGAGACGACGCGCTTCGTCGGCGAACCGCTTGCCGCCATCGTCGCGGAGACGCGGGAAGCCGCCTACGACGCGCTCGAGCTGATCGCCGTCGAGTACGGGGACCTGCCGGCCGTGACCGACGTGCGCGAAGCGGTCAGGCCCGGCGCGCCGCAGGTCTGGCCGGACGCGCCCGACAATTTCGTCGCGGCCCACGCCTATGGGGACAAGGCGGCGGTGGACGACATTTTCGCATCCGCCGCGCATGTCGTGTCGCTCGAGATCATGAACCAGCGGCTCATTCCCTTCGCGCTGGAGCCGCGCGGCGCGCTGGCGGAGGTCGACGCGGCGACCGGCCGCCTGATCCTGCGCACGCAGTCGCAGACGCCGACGACGACGCGCGACATTCTGGCCGACGCCGTGCTGAAGCGACCGAAAGAGAGCATCCGCGTTGTCGTCGGCGATATCGGGGGCGGCTTCGGGCAGAAGACGAACCTCTATCCGGAAGAGGCGCTCGTCGCCTATGCGGCCGTGAAGCTGGGCAAGCCCGTGCGCTGGCGCGCCGACCGCATCGAGGAATTTCTCGGCGGCACGCACGGCCGCGATCTCTGGACGAAGGCGGCTCTCGCGCTCGACGCGCGGGGCCATATCCTGGGCTTTCGTGCGCAATCCCTCGGAAACGCCGGCGCGACGCCGATGGGCGTCGGCGTCCTGATTCCACTGGTGCTCTCGCCCTTCGTCTCCACCGGCGTCTACCACGTGCCGGCGGTGCGCTTCGAGATCAGCGCCGTCATGACCAACACCGCGCCGATCGGCGCCTATCGCGGCGCCGGGCGGCCGGAGGCCATCTACATCATCGAGCGCCTGATGGATTCGGCCGCGCGCCAGCTCGGCATGGACCCGCGCGAAATCCGCAAGATCAACGCCGTACGCCCGGACAAATTCCCGTACACGACGCCGGTCGGCCAGGTCTACGATTCAGGCGCCTTCGCCGATCTGCTCGACAAGGCCGCGGCCGCCGCCGACTGGGACGGCTTTGCGGCGCGCAAGGCGGCGGCGGAAGCGAAAGGCCTGCTCTATGGGCGGGGCCTCGCAAGCTACATCGAATGGACCGGCGGCAATACGCTGCAGGAGACGGTGAACGTGCATGCAACCGCCGATGGCGAGATCATCGTCCATTCGGCGACGCAGGCGATGGGGCAGGGGCTGGAAACAAGCTATGCGCAGATGATCGCCGCCGCGCTCGACGTGCCGATCGGACAAGTGCGCATCGTGCAGGGCGACACCGATCTTGCGCAGGGCATGGGCTCGGTCGGCTCGCGCTCGCTGTTCGTCGGCGGCTCCGCCGTCGCGGTCGGCGCGGCGAACCTGCTGGAGAAGGCGCGCGAAAAGGCCGCGGAACATCTGGAAGCCGCAATGGGCGATCTCGAATACGCCGCGGGTCGTTTCACGGTCGCGGGAACGGATCGCTCGATCATGCTCGCCGAACTGGCGCGCGGCGAGTTCGAGCAGCGGCTGTCGGTGCGCTCGACGGCGAAGGTCGACGGGCCGAGCTGGCCGAACGGCGCGCATATCGCGGAAGTGTCGATCGATCCCGATACGGGGACGCTGAAGATCGAGCGTTATTCGACGCTCGACGACGTCGGCGTCGCCATCAATCCGATGCTGGTGCGCGGACAAATCCACGGCGGCATCGCACAGGGCGTCGGACAGGCGCTCTACGAAGGCGCCGTCTACGACGCAGGCGGGCAGCTCCTGACGTCGAGCCTGATGGACTACAAGGTCGCGCGCGCAGACGACATGCCGTCGTTCAACGTCGCGCTGTTCGACGGCGCGCCGTGCAAGACCAACCCGCTGGGCGCCAAGGGCTGCGGCGAATCCGGCACGGTCGCCGGCACGCCGACGCTGGTCAACGCGGTGATCGACGCGCTGTCGTCGCGCGGCGTCGCCGACATCGACATGCCGATCACGCCGGAAAAGCTTTGGCGGGCGTGCAACTCGCGATCCTGATCGTCGTTGCGAGGAGCGCAGCGGCGGAGCCATCCATCCCTGCGGATGGCCGTGAGGATGGATGGCGTCGCTTCGCTCGATGACGTTCGCCTATCTTCCGCCGGCGTCCTTGCGGCTGCCCAGTACGAGCGTATTGAGGTGCCCGCCGCCGGAAATGTCGATCTCGGCGCCGGTGATGTAACCGGCCTCCGCGCTGCAGAGAAATGCGACCAGCGCGGCGATTTCCTCCGGCGCGCCGAAACGGCGCGCTGGCGTCGCCGCCATCGCCGCCGCGCGGATTTCGGCGGGCATCGCTTTCACGTTTTCCGTCTCGACCATGCCGGGCAGCACGGCGTTGCATGTGACGCCCTTGCGCGCATATTCGAGCGCGACCGTATGCGTGAGGCCAAGCAGCCCCGCCTTGGTCGCCGAATAGCCGACCTGCCGCGCAAGGCCGCCGCGCGCTGCGACAGACGATATGTTGACGATGCGGCCGAAGCCGCGCTCGGCCATCGCGCCCACGGTTGCGCGCACGAGATTGAATGCGCCGGTGAGATTGACGCCGACCTCGTTCTCCCACGCCTCGTCCGTCATTTTTTCGACCGTCGCGATATTGTTGACGACGCCGGCATTGTTGACGAGCAGGTCGATCGCGCCCAGCTCCGCGGCGATGCGCGCAACGGCGGCGCGCGCCTCCGCCGCGCGGGAAATGTCCGCGCAGGCCGGAGCGGCCCTTCTTCCGAGGTCGCGTACGAGCCGCGCCGTTTCCTCGACCGCGGGATTGAGATCGATCAGCCCGACATCGGCGCCCTCGCGCGCGAGCCTGAGCGCGATGGCGCGGCCGATGCCGCGCGCGGCGCCGGAGACCAGGGCGATCCGTCCGGTGAGGGGCATGGCGCGCTCCTTCAATGCGACGCGATGCTGGCGCCGCCGTCGATCACGAGGCTTGCGCCTGTGACGAAGGCGCCGGCAGGCGCGCTGAGATAGAGCACGGCGTACCCGATTTCCTCGGGCTTGCCGATGCGGCGCAGCGGCGTGCCGCCGACGATCTTCTTCATCTCCTCGCCCTCGAAGGCCTTGGCGAGCTTGGTGTCGATGAGGCCCGGCAGAATGGTGTTCACGCGAATGCCGAACTCGCCATATTCCAGAGCGAAGGAACGGCTCATGCCGATCATCGCCGTCTTGAAGGTGGAATAGAGCGCGAGCATCTTGTCGGGATGCAGCGCGGCGACGGAGGAAATGTTGACGATCGAGCCGCCGCCGCGCGGTTTCATCAGCTTCGTCGCCTCGACGGACAGATACCAGTTGCCGCGCATGTTCACTTCCATCGCCTTCATGAACAGCGCTTCGTCGGTGTCGTCGATGGAGCGCCAGGGCGACAGCACGGCGTTGTTGACGAGAATGTCGAGGCCGCCGCGCCTTTCCTTCAGATGCGCGGCGACGGCGGAAATGTCGTCCATCTTGCCGATATGGCAGACGCGCCCCTCGACGCTCAGACCCTCTCCGGCCAATTCGCCGGCGACGCGCGCGCAATCCTCCGCCTTGCGGCTGGAGATGACGACGTGGGCGCCGGCCTCGGCCAGGACGCGCGCGACGCCAAGCCCGATGCCCATGGTCGATCCCGTGACGAGCGCCACTTTTCCGGCGAGATCGAAGGGTTTCGCTCTGTCGCTCATGTGCGCGTCTCCTTGGGCGGAACGAGGCCGATCTGTTCGAAAAGGGCGGGGTCGACTTGCTCGCGCCGCGCATCCTTCTTGTAGACATAGCACCGGCAGGGCGCGCCGGGCGCGTTCTGCGCGCGGCCGTCTATCACGAAGAACAGCGGCGTTTGCGGCGATAGCGCATTCTCGAGCTGCGCGCGGTTGGAAGCCGCGCAATGCGTGCAATAGGTCGGCGCGTCGGCGCGATTGAAGTTGACGGGATGCGGTTCCGCCATTTTCGCCGCGAGGGCATCGCCGTAGTGAAACATGTCGCGCCACACCGCGCCGCGAAACAGCCGGCCGCCCGAACCGCAGGGGTCGAGACGGAAGACGAAGCGATCTTCTTCCTCGAGAATGGTGAAATCTGCGCAATGATAGTTCCAGGTGCGCGCGATCTCGCGCACGAGTTCGTCGTCGCTCATCGCGGCATAGCGCGGAAAGCCGGCGTTGAAGGCCGGCGCATAGGTTTGTTCGAGAACTTCGGCGAGGTAGTCGGCGCCGCCCTGTTCGAGCGCGACGGCGTAGAAATATTCGAGCAACACGACGCCAAAGTCGTGCCACGGCTTCCAGTCCTTGCGCTGTCCCTCGACCAGGTCTGCAATGTCGGCGTCGCCGGCGTCGAGCTTGTCGATTGCCCGGTCGACGCGCGTGCGGACGAGGTTTGCGCGCTCCTCCTCGGAAAACAGGCGCTCTCCCTTGGCTGCGCGTTTGGCGAAGGTCGCCCGGCATGCGCCGTTCGCGCCTTTCTCCGTCGTCCAGACCTCGCCGCCGAGCGAGGCGTTGAGCGCCTTTTGGCAAGCCTTGCAGATCTGGCAGAAGGAGCTGACGCCATCGCTCCAGCCGCCGTACCAGTCTGGGCGCTTTTGCGGCAGCCCGGCCTTTTCGAGCTTGCCGCCGGAACCGCAGAGCGGCATGTCGAGCACGACGCTGTCGTCGTCCTCGCGGAGCGGCTGGAGCCGCGCCCCGTGCTGCTCGCGAAAGACGGCGACGAGATCCGCGATGGCGCCGCGGTCGTCGCCTCGCTCATATTGTCGGGTCCATGTGCGCATGATTTCGGCGCCGATGCGCGTGAGCGCGCCGAGCGCAACCGCCTCGCCGAAATCGCGCCGCAGCATGGCCGCCTTGCGCGCAAGCGTGTGCCCGGACAGCGCATCAAGCCCGGCCGGGCCGTTCTGCATCTCGACGAGAAGTTCGCGCACGCACGCAAGATCGCCATCGCGCAAGGCGTCGCGCGCATGCGCTTCGAACGGCTTTGCAATCTCGGCGAGCTGTTCCCCGGTATAAAGACGAGACATGGGCGTCTCCCGCAGGACCGCGGGCGATTACGCCCGCATTTCTCGAGCGAGCCTGACGGCTCGCAATTCCGACCTCAGGCGTACTTCTTCAACAAGGTGCGTCCGAGCTGCGACATGTGCACCTGGTCCGGCCCGTCGCCGATGCGGATGAAGCGCGCATAGGTGTAGGATTCCGCCAGGAACGTGTCCTGCGAGACGCCCATGCCGCCGTGGATCTGGATGGCGCGGTCGATCACGCGCGCGGCCATCGACGGCACGACGATCTTGGCGGCGGCGATGAGGTCGCGCGCGGCCTTGTTGCCCTCGCGGTCCATCTTGTCGGCGGCCTTGAAAGTGAGGAGCCGCGCCTGCTCGATCTCGCACCAGGAATTGGCGATGTCCTCGCGGACCGAACCCTGCTCGCCGAGCGGCTTGCCGAAGGCGATGCGCTTGTTGGCGCGCTGGCACATGAGCTCGAGCGCTCTTTGCGCGCAGCCGATGAGCCGCATGCAGTGATGGATGCGGCCGGGTCCAAGACGCCCCTGCGCGATCTCGAAGCCGCGGCCCTCGCCGAGCAGCATGTTGGCGACCGGCACGCGCACATTGTCGTAGACGATCTCGGGATGGCCGACCGGCGCGTGATCGTAGCCGTAGACCTTCATGTCGCGCACGATCCGCACGCCGGGCGTGTCCTTCGGCACGAGGATCATCGACTGCTGCCTGTGCTTGTCGGGATTGTGCGGGTCGGTCTTGCCCATGACGATCAGGATCTTGCAGTCCTCGTTCATCGCGCCGGAGGTGAACCACTTGCGGCCGTTGATGACGTAATGGTCGCCGTCGCGCAGGATCGTGCACTGGATGTTGGTGGCGTCGGAGGAAGCGACTTCCGGCTCCGTCATCGAAAAGCCGGAGCGGATTTCGCCGTTGAGCAAAGGCTCCAGCCATTGCTTCTTCTGCTCGGGGCTGCCGTAGAGGGTGAGCACTTCCATATTGCCGGTGTCGGGCGCCGAGCAATTGAACACTTCGCTCGACCAGTCGACGCGACCCATCAGTTCGGCGAGGGGCGCGTATTCGAGATTGGTGAGGCCCGCGCCGTGATCGCCCGGCAGGAACAGGTTCCACAGGCCCTCGGCGCGCGCCTTCTTCTTCAGGTCCTGCACGATCTGCGGCGTGCGGTAGCGAGCTGCGCCTTGCGCCTGTTCGCCGTAGAGATGCTCGTTGGGATAAACATGCGCGGCCATGAAGGCGGCGACGCGCGCCTGCAATTCTTTCGCGCGGGGGCTGAGTTCGAAATCCATGGCGCAATTCTCCGGTGGGCCTGGGCGCCCGGAAGATTGTCCGACAATTTCAGATTACAATCAAGATCCCGATTTTGAGGCGGCCTCAGCCGCCGAAAGCGGCGTCCGGCAATTTCTCGATGGCGTCGCCAAGCCGGCGGATGTGGTTCTTGGCGGCGGTCTCCGCCTTGCGGCCGTGGCCCTCGGCGATGGCGTCGTAGATGCCGCGATAGTCTTCCATGCGCAGGTCGTCGTCCACGGTCGCGTAAGCGCGGAACTGCACGCGGATCAGATCGACATTGGTGCGCGGCATCAGGCGGGCGAGTTCGTGATTGGCGCCGATCGCCACCATCGTCTTGTAGAACGTGTTGCGCGCGCGCGCGAAATGCAGAAAGTCGCGCTGCGTTTCGGGATCGGCGAGTGCGGCGTAAGCTTCCGCGATCTGCTTGCGATTGCCGCCTTCCTCGATGCGCTCGGCCGCAAGCCGCGCGGCAAAGCCGTTCAGCACTTCGAGCAGGGCGACGAGATCGCGCGTCTCGGCGCGGCTCAGCGAACGGATGGTCGCCGAGCGATGCAGGTTCATCGAAACCAGGCCCTCGGCCGCCAGACGGCTCAGCGCCTCGCGCACCGAGCCGCGCCCGACCTCGAAATCGCGCGTGAGATCGGCCTCGACCAGCCGCTGGCCCGGCACGTAGCGGCCGCGATAGAGCCCGTCGACGATCCCGCGGTAAACGACACCCGGCGACCCGTCAGTTTTCGCGGCAAGCGTTTTGGGCATGAAATGTCACCAAGATCGTCCGACATGTATTTCATACGGACCGCATCTTGGCCGTGTCAATTGGACGTCAGGCGATGGGGCCTCATGCCTGTGCAAAGGCGCGCGCGTCCAGCACGGCGCGCGCCCATTCGGCCGGTCGCTCCTGCGGCAGATTGTGCCCTGCAGCATGAAACACGCGATGCTCATGCCGGCCGGCGAACTTCGTCCGGTGATGCGCCGTGCCGAAATTGACGCCGTCCGCGTCGCCGTCGATCGAGATGGCCGGAACGGCGATCGGCGGTTGCGCGACAAGACGGGCTTCGATCCCCGCATAGGCCGGATCGCCGGCCGCCAGCCCGTAGCGATGGCGGTAGGAATGGATCACGACGTCGACGAAATCGGGATTGTCGAAGGCCTGCGCCGTGCGCGCGAACGTCGCCTCGTCGAAGTCCCAGGTCGGCGACCACATGCGCCAGAGCAGGCGCGCAACGCCGCGCCGGTCGGCGGCAAGTCCGCGTCGTCCGCGCTCGTTGTGGAAATAATATTGATACCAGAGCGCCGCTTCCTCGCGCGGGGAGGCCGGCTCCATGGCGCGCGCGATATTCTGGATGTTGTAGGAATTGCCCGACACCAGCGCCTCCACGCGCTCGGGCCAGAGCGCGGCGACGATGCAGCCTGCGCGCCCGCCCCAGTCGTAGCCGGCGAGCGTGGCCCGATGGATGCGCAGCGCGTCCATCAACGCCTTGAGATCGGCGGCGAGCGCGGCCTGTTCACCCGAGCGCGGCGTATTCTCGGAGACGAATCGGGTGGGGCCGTAGCCGCGCAGGTAGGGAACGACCACGCGCGCGCCTGCAGTCGCCAGAAGCGGCGCGACGTCGGCATAGGCATGGACGTCATAAGGAAAGCCGTGGCTGAGAATGCATGGCCAGCCGTTGTCGGCGCCATATTGGCGCCAGGCGATGTCGAGCACGCCGGCGACAGTGCGCTTGTCCTGCATGGCCCGCTCAACGCCCGCTGAAGACCGGGCGGCGCTTCTCCATGAAAGCGCGGCGCCCTTCGGCATAGTCGGCGCTGTCGAAACAGGCGGCGACGCGTTCGGCGACCCGCTTGGCGTCGGGCGCGTCGCGGGCGATCTGGTCGATGGTCTCCTTGGCGGCGCGAATGGTCAGCGGCGCGTTTTCCGCGATGGTCGCGCAGAGCGCGGCCACTTCAGCCTCCAGATGACTGACGGGGACGACGCGGTTGACGAGGCCGATCGCCTGGGCTGCGACGGCGTCGAAGCGCGCGCCGGTGAACAGGATTTCCTTGGCCTTGGCGGGACCGACCAGCGACACGAGATCGCGCACCGAATGCGGCGGATAGGCGATGCCCAGCCGCGCGGCGGGAATGGCGTAAAGGGAATTGTCGCCGGCGATGCGCAGGTCCGCCTTCATGGCGATGGCCACGCCGCCGCCAAAGCAGAAGCCCTGGATCATCGCGATCATCGGCTTGTCGAAGGCGCCAAGCGCCTTCCAGGCGCCGTCGGTGGCCCGGGCATAGTCGGCCGCCGCGGCGGCGTCGGAGCGGTGGGCGTCAAATTCGGAAATGTCGGCGCCTGACACGAAAGCCGTGTCGCCCGCGCCGCGCAGGACGACGACACGGATCTGCGGATCGCCGCCGAACCGCTGGAGCGCCTCCGTCAAACCGGTCCACATGCCCAGCGACATGGCGTTGCGACGCTTCTGGTTGTCGAAGACAATCCAGCCGATCGGCCCATCCGCCCGCGCGTCGATCTTGCCTGCGCTCATGTCCGCTCCTCAAGTTCTTCGGCGCGCAAGAGACTGCATGGACAAGCGAAACACAAGGCTGCGATTTGGCCGGCGCGATTGATGCAGCGCAATGTATCCGGACCCGAAACAGGCGACCGATGCTGCGCGCCGCACAGACGGCGGTGGACCTGGAGAAGACCAACAATGCGCCATCTGCTCGTGCACCTCGATTCCACTGCCCAGACGAAGGCTCGCCTCGAACTGGCGGCCACGCTCGCAAAGCGGCTCGGCTCTCGGCTCGTCGGCGTGTTCGCGCAGACGCAGCGTTCGGTGACCTCGGGCGTCGTGGCCGCGTGGCCGCCAGCGGAATATGTCGCCGCCCGCGACGCGGCCGAAGCCGCTTTCATGGCGGCGACCGGCGGCCTGGCCGACCGGGCCTTCATGGATCTGAACCGGGGCGAGGATTCCGACATCATTGTGCAGGCGATCGACCTGGCCCGGCATTTCGACCTCGTCATCTGCGGCCAGCCCACGCCCGACTCTCACGCGACGCCGAGCGACCTGATCGAGCGTATCGTGGTGGATTCCGGCCGGCCGGCGCTGGTCGTGCCGCACGCCGGCCATTTCGCCGATGTCGGCCATCGGCCGATGTTTGCGTGGAACGAGTCCCGCGAGGCGGCGCGCGCCATGGGCGATGGCGTTCGCCTGTCGGCGCAGGACGCGAAGGCCGTCGTCGTCTCCGTCTCCAAGCCCGGAGATCCGGCGATCGATTATCGCAAGGCTTCGCTCGATCTGGCGGTCGCCCATCTCAAGGCGCACGGGATCGAGGCGCGCGCCGATCAGGCGCTGGCCTCCGACATCGGGCTGATGGACGCGCTCCTGAACGAGGCCGCCGACGCCTCGGCCGATCTGCTCGTCATCGGCGCGTTCGGCGGCCAGGGCTATCCGCGCTTCTCGCGCGGCTCCGGTTCGCGCTTCATGCTGAAGCACATGACGCTGCCGGTGCTGCTGTCGCATTGAACGGGGAAGCCGCCGGCCGGCCTTCAAGACTATGTCAGGAAAGCGGCGGGCTGAAGCTCGCCGCGATCATGGTTAACGGACGATTTCGGTCTGCGCCGAACTGAAACGAAAACGCCGACGGTCGCGCTTTTCGGGCAGCTAAACTAAAGATTTTTCACGAATTTTTGGGTTTTTACGCCCCCCGCCGTTTAGGTAAATCTTAAGCGGGCGCATCTAGAGTTGCATTCGAAGTGGTCAGTCGAGTGTGTGAGTAATCTTATGACCGAAGCCTACCGCCCACGGGTCAAGTATGTGATCGGACCGGACGGAAGTCCGTTGACCGTCGCCGATTTGCCTCCGCCCTCGACCAAGCGCTGGGTCATCAGGCGCAAGGCCGAAGTCGTCGCTGCGGTGCGTGGCGGCCTGCTTTCGCTGGAAGACGCCTGCAGCCGCTATACGCTGACCGTCGATGAATTCCTGAGCTGGCAGATGTCGATCGACCAGCATGGACTTGCGGGCCTGCGCACCACCCGAATCCAGCAGTACCGCGCCTGACACGCCTTCGATCCGAAAAAAGCGCCAGCGCAAGCCGGCGCTTTTTTTGTCGGCGCAAAGGGCAGGCGCTTCAGCCGTCGCTCTTCCGATCCCCGCCCTCGCGCATGACCTCCATCAGGCGCTGGCGCTCGAACAGGATGACCACCACGAGCGCGATGGCGAGCGGGATCAGCAGATAGAAGAGGCGGAACACGAGAAGCGCGGCCAGCACCTTGCTCTTGGCGAGCGCCGGCATGGCCTTGATGAAGACGAGCTCGAAGACGCCGAGGCCGCCCGGCGCATTCGAGACGAGGCCCGCCGAGAACGAGGCGAGGAAGACGGCCAGAACGACGAAGAAGCCCGGGTTCCCTTCGGCGGGAAGCGCGAAGTAGATGATGCCGGCGGCGCCGAGCAATTCCATCGGCGCGGCGATCATCTGACGACCCATGATCGGGGGGCGCGGGTATTCGAGGCGGAACTTGCCGAACTGGCGCGGCTTGAAGTGCAGGATCGAACCAATGGCGTAGAGCGCGACGATGGCGAGCATGGCCAAGCCCAGCAGGCGCGACGTATCGACATTGGTCAGCGCGGCCGGCAGGAGCCCCTCCAGACGGCTCAATTGCTCGGGCTCGAAGACCAGGACGAGGCCGCCGAGAAGCACCGTGCCGAGGAAGAAGGTGAAGGAGCAGAGCGCAACGAGAACCGCGACCTGCGCGGCGTCCAGCCCTTTGCTGGAATAGGCGCGATACCGGACCATGGCGCCGGAAAACACGGACGCCCCGATGTTGTGCGACAGGGCGTAGGTCGTGAACGAGCATACGGACACGAACGTCCAGGAAATGTGCTTCACGCCCAGATGCAGCAGCGCGATGCGGTCGTACCAGGCAAGCGCGGCGTAGGCGCAGAGCGTCGACAGGGCTGCCAGCAGATAGCGATGCGCCGGTATCGCCTGAAGCGCGGCCATTACGTCCTGGCGCACCGACTCCCCGCGAAACTCCCGCGCGAGCAGCCAGAAGGCGACGAGCACGGCGGCCATGCCGAGCAGGGGCCAGAGATAGTCGAGGGCTCGCTTCATTTTGCTCCTGCGCCCGAAAAAACGGGCTTGGGGCCACCCATGCACGAGGCGTCCGCGCTTCGCAAGCCGGCCACATAAAACAAACGCCGCCCGAAGGGCGGCGTTTCACGAGAGTCTCGAGTTCCTTCAGGCGCGGGCGGCGCGCATGCCCATCAGCCCCAGATCGGCCGGACGCAGGACATCGGCCAGCCGGTCGGTGGCCTTTTCGCGGCCCTCGAGCGTTTCGGCCTTGGCCACCTCGGCCATGGCCTCGTCGAGCCGCGCCTTGGCCTCGTCGAGTTGCCCGCGCAATTCCTCGATGGAGCTGAGCAGATTGTCGCGGCGGCTGCGCGCAGCGCGCGCATAGGTCGGATAGGCGAAGTGCGTGGGATCGGAAATGCGCGCACGCTGTTCTTCGGTGGCGATTTCCCGATCGAGATCGCCGGCCATCCGATTGAACTCGGCGATCATCAGCTCGAGCTGGGTCACGCGGCGGCGCTTTTCGTCCGCCTGAAAGCGCTTCAATCTCAGCAAGGTATCCCGCGACTTCATTACACGGCACTCCAGGACGTCTGTCCGAACTCGTTGTGGTTACGCATTAGCCATGATCCGCGAGACACGTTCAGTATGAATCGCGGAGGTTGCTCGATGGTTACCCAACGAAGGCGCTGGACAAAAAAATCCGCAGGGGCGAGTGTCGAAGCAGCGATTCGTTTTGCTGCGCAGCGTTCGACAGGCGACAGCCTAACCTTTCGTTAACTCGTTTGCTTAACAGTCTTTTGCGTCCGGCGGAAAACCGACCGCGCGCAGGCCGGTACGATTCCGTTGCGTCAGCAGAGTGTCGCGCCAGCAGCTGCGACCTGCGCTTGAGGCCAAGGTTCAGCCCGAACCATTTGTTAACCATTCGGGCGGTAGAGTTAACGGAAGATCGATTTGAGTTTGATGACGACATACCGGGCGCCATGTGCCGGGGGCGGACGAACCGGCCGGCGCGGGACGGGGAAGGGTGGGGACTGCTGATGCGCGTACTACTGATCGAAGACGACAGCGCCACGGCGCAGAGCATCGAACTGATGCTGAAGTCCGAAAACTTCAACGTCTACACGACCGATCTGGGCGAAGAAGGCATCGACCTCGGCAAGCTCTACGACTACGACATCATCCTGCTGGACCTGAACCTGCCGGACATGTCGGGCTACGAGGTGCTGCGCACGTTGCGCGTCGCCAAGGTCAAGACGCCGATCCTCATTCTCTCGGGCCTCGCGGGCATCGAGGACAAGGTCAAGGGCCTCGGCTTCGGCGCCGACGACTACCTCACCAAGCCTTTCCACAAGGACGAACTGGTCGCGCGCATTCACGCGATCGTGCGGCGCTCCAAGGGTCATGCGCAATCGGTCATCACGACCGGCGATCTCGTCGTCAATCTCGACCAGAAGACGGTGGAAGTGGATGGCGCCCGGGTGCATCTGACGGGCAAGGAATACCAGATGCTCGAGCTGCTCTCGCTGCGCAAGGGCACGACGCTCACCAAGGAGATGTTCCTCAATCATCTCTACGGCGGCATGGACGAGCCGGAACTCAAGATCATCGACGTTTTCATCTGCAAGCTGCGCAAGAAGCTCGCCAACGCGAGCCAGGGCCGCAACTACATCGAGACGGTTTGGGGCCGCGGCTACGTGCTGCGCGAGCCGAACGAAGCGGAAGAGCGCATCACCGCCTGACGCGAAGGCGCAGGACCGGATCAAGCCCCGCGGAGCGATCCGCGGGGTTTTTGTTTGCGCCGGATTTCAGGAATTGACGACGAGACGGACGGCGCCGCGCTTCTGCGGCCTGTGCGTGAACAGCCCGGCGAAGCCCGGGGTCGGAGCAAACTCGTCGCTGAGGCCGACGATGGTCTCGGTCGCGCCGAGCAGGAGATAGCCGTCGGGCGCAAGCTGCGCGGCGATGCGACGGAGAATGTCGCGGCGGCGATCCACATCCATGTACATGAGCACGTTGCGGCAGAGCACGACGTCGAAATGGCCGAGCGCGCCGAAATCGGACACGAGATTGACGTGGCGAAAGTCGATCGCGGCCTGCAGATGTTCCGAGACCCGCCACCCTTGGCTGTCCTTGCGGAAATAACGCAGCAGCATGGGCGTCGGCAGGCCGCGCTGCACCTCGAACTGCGAATAGACTCCCGCGCGGGCGGCGGCCAGCGCCGCCTGCGACACGTCGGACGCGACGATATCGACGCGCCATCCGGCGAAATCTCGAGCCATGTCGTCCATCACCATGGCTATCGAATAGGGCTCCTGGCCGGTGGCGCAGGCCGCGCTCCAGATGCGCAGGTTGCGGAAGTCGCGCCGGCCTTCCCTGAGCTTCGGAAGGACGACGCCGCGCATCGCCTCGAACGGCGCCCGGTCGCGAAAGAACAGCGTCTCGCAGGTGACCATGGCGTCCACGGTTCTGGTCATCAGCGCCGGGTCGAGACCCGATCGCAGGCGGCGCACGAAGTCTTCGGGCTCCGCAAAGCCGCAATCGGCCATGAGGCCGGAGAGTCGCGCTTCGATAGACGATCGGCGGCGCGGGTCGATCGACATGCCGATCCGCTCGCCGAGCAATCGCGCGAGTTCGTCGAAGGCGTTCATGAGGCCTCCGACTTCTTGGATCCGCCGAGGCGGAGGGCGATGGCGTCCGCGAGCTGGCCGACCGGCGCGACAGCGGCCGCAAGGCCTGCGCGCGCGACCGCGCCGGGCATGCCCCAGACGGCGCTCGACGCCTCGTCCTGCACGATCACGCTGCCGCCGGCGTCAACGATGCGGCGCGAACCTTCGAGGCCGTCGACGCCCATGCCGGTGAGCACGACGCCGAGCGCGCCAGGGCCGAAAGCGTCGGCGGCCGAACGGAAGAGCACGTCGACGGCAGGCTTGCAGAAATTTTCGGGCGGTCCGTCGAAATGCGCGAGCGCGTAGAAGGGGCCAAGGCGCACGACCTTGAGATGCGTGTCGCCGGGCGCGAAATAGATTCGGCCGGGTCTGAGCTCCTCGCCATTGACCGCCGCGGTCGTCGGCAGGCCGGTGAGTTGTGCGATCTGACCTGTGACGACGTCCGTGAAATTGGTCGGCATGTGCAGCACGACGACGACCGGAACGTCCTTCAGCCGCGGGCCGATGCGCGGCAGCAGCGCGGCGAGCGCCTGCGGACCGCCGGTCGATGCGCCGACGACGAGCACGCGCGGATTGAGAACGGAAAAACGGCGCAATTCAAATTGGCCGCGACTGCCCGAAATGGCGTCGGTGGCGGTTGCGCGAGCTGAAACCAGTTTATTCATCAATCAACTTTCGCATCGAAGCGATCGACATCAGATCAAGCCGATTTCCTCGAACTTGGAACGGACGATCTGGCGGTCGAATGGCTTCATGATGTATTCGTCGGCGCCGGCGTGCATGGCGCGCGCGATCTGCGAGACATCGTTCTCGGTGGTGCAGAAGACGACCTTCGGCTTCGATCCGCCGGGCATGCGCCGCAATTGCTGCAGGAATTCGAAGCCGTTCATCACCGGCATGTTCCAGTCGAGAAGGATGCCGTCGGGCATGGTCGCGCCGCAGGCCTGCAGCGCTTCCTGACCATCGTTGGCCTCGGTCGTGGAAAAGCGCATCGAGTCGAGAATGCGTCGCGCGATCTTTCGGATCACGGCTGAATCGTCGACGACCAATATCTGCTTCATGGGCTCGCTCCGGCGCTGGAGTTCGTGGATTGCTGGGATGGGGGCCGCGCGACGAGCGCGTCCGCGCGCATGTCGAAGAGCGCTTCAACGTCGAGGATCGGCAGGATGCCGCCCGCGGTGCGATAATAGGCCGCCGTGAGGCGCGCGCGCTCGTCGTGGATATGACGCGGCGACGAGATGCGCTCGTGTTCCTCGCATTCGATGGCGTCGCCGACGCCGTCGACGATGAGCGCAAAGGTTTCGCCGCGCCGTTCGACTGCGACGGCGAGCGCGCTCGTCGCGCCGCCATTCGACTGCAGGCCGAGGCGCTTCTCGAGACTCAGCGCGACGACGATCTTGCCGCGCAGATTGACGAGGCCGGCGACGACGGCGGGTCCAAGCGGCACCGGCGTGACCGCCTGCAGACGGAAGATGGTCTGCACCGCGTCGACGGGCAGGCCGAACAACTGGCCCGCCGCCTGGACGGTGAAGAAGCCGCGGCGCGAATCGGCGCCGGGCGAGAAAGGCGCGATCGACGCGAAATCCTTGGCCGTCGCGGTCATGCCGCCGCTCCCTTCAGGAATTGTTCCTCGAGGGAATGTTCGCCGAGCGTGGCGTCGCCAAGCGCGCCTGCCAGCGTATCAAGCAGGGCGCGACGATCGAACTTGCCGGCGATCGCGTCGATGCCGGCGGCCGTGGCGGCCATCGTCGTCTTTTCGTTGGCCTGCGCCACCAGCGCGACGATCGGCACGCGCGCGCAGCTCGCCATGGCGCGCAAGTCGCGGGCGAAGCGATAGCCGTCGACCTCGGGCATGTCGATGTCGGTGACCACCGCGTCGAAATGCATGCCCTTGTCGATGAGGGCGAGCGCTTCGGGCGCGCTCGCCAGCGTGGTGACGTGGTAGCCGGCCGCCGACAGCACGGGCGTCAGCATGTCGCGGAAGAACTGACGGTCGTCGACGAGCAGGATCTTGAACTTGCGGTTGACGCCGCGCGATGCGGAATTGGGCCGGCCGATGCGGATGAAATGCGTGAGGTCGAGCAGTTCCGCGACGACGCCGCCGAATTCCGCCGTGCCGATGACGCCCGGCGCGCCCTGCGCAATCTGGATCTCCAGAGGGTCCTCGACGATGTCGATGATCTCGTCGACCAGCAGGCCCATCGTCTCGCCGCCGTAGCCGATGACCAGCACCGGCTGGTTGGCGTGCGTCGGCGCGACGCCGTCGGCCGCCGGCAGGAGCGGCATGAGCTGGCCGCGATGCCGCAGCACGTAGCCGGCGCCCGTCTGCTCGACGGCGGCGGTGTCGACGCTCTCGATGCGCGTGATGAGCGACAGCGGCAGCGCCTTGCGCGCCCCTTGGCCGGCGCGCAGCAACACGACGCGCGTGCGCGACTGGCGTGGCGCGATGGCGACGTCGGCGCGGGCTTCGCGATAGGACGCGGCGCGCTCCAGCCCGAGCGTCTCGGCAATGCCGCCGGAATCGAGAATGAGCACGACCGAGCCGTCGCCGAGGATCGTCTGGCCGGAATAGACTTTCAGATGCGCGAGCGGCGAGCCAAGCGGCTTGACCACGATTTCCTGCACGTCCTCGACCGCCTGCACGATCAGCCCGAAGGTCGCCGCCGCCACCCGCATGACGACGACGAGACGTTCGTCGTCCGCGCCTGATTCCATCGGCTGGACGCCGAGCAGATCGTGAAGGTCGGCGATCGGCACGACCTCGTTGCGCAGGCGCAGCATGGGCGCGCCCTGAACGACTTCGATCTTGTGTTCCGATTCCGGGCCGACGGAAACGGCTTCGACCACGCCAGCCTGCGGCAGCGCGAACCGTTGGCCTCCCGCGGCGACGATGAGCGCGGGCGCAATGGCCAGCGTGAGCGGAATGCGAATGACGAATCGCGTGCCGGCGCCCGGACGCGACGCGACGGAAACGACTCCGCCGATCGTCTGGATGTTCTCGCGCACGACATCGAGGCCGACGCCGCGCCCGGACACGCTGGTGACGGCGCGCGCCGTCGAGAAGCCTGGCACGAAGATGAAGCGCGCGACCTCGTCCGGCGACATGGCCGCGAGCTCCTGCTCGCTCGCCAGTTCGAGCGCCGCGGCCTTCCTGCGGATCGCCTCGTGGTCGAGGCCGCGACCGTCGTCGAGGACTTCGATCGAGATCTGGCCGGCCTCGTGCGACGCGGAGACTCGGATAATGCCGGTTTCGGGCTTGCCGGACCGGACGCGGTCGACAGGCGGCTCGAGACCATGATCGGCGCAATTGCGGATCATGTGCGTGAGCGGATCGCGGATCTGCTCGAGGATCTGGCGATCGAGCTCGGTCTCGGCGCCGTCGACGACGAGGTCGATCTTCTTGCCGAGCTCGACGGCAAGTTCCCGCACCAGGCGCGGCAATGCGCCGAAGATGCGGCTCATCGGCTGCATGCGCGCGCGCATCACGGCGTCCTGCAGGTCGGTCGCGACCGCCGACAGGCGCTGCAACGCGCCCTTGACGGCCTCGTCGGTGTTCGAGCGCGTGACCTCGGTGAGCTGGTTGCGGGTCAGAACGAGTTCCGAGACCAGCAGCATCAGCGATTCGAGCGCGTCGACGGCGACGCGGATCGTGTCGGCGCGCAGCGGGCGCACATGGTCCGCGCCGGTGTGCTCGGACGTGTGCGCGGGAGCTTCCTCGTGCGTCGCCTCGGCGTGCGATGGAGGGCGCGCGTGCGAAGGCCCGCTGTCCGCCGCGCCTGTGGCGTCGACGGTCGTCGCCGCTTCACTCGCGGTTGGCGGCCGTGCGGCGTCGCTGTCGGCGACGATGGGCGCAGGGTGCGGAGCGCCAGCGGTCATCAAGGCGGCATGAGCCGCGAGCGCCGCGATCAGTTCGGCGTCGTCGCCTTCCGGCTCTTCGCCGCCCTGCTCGATGTCGCCGAGGATCGACTTGATGCGGTCGATCGTCGAAAGGATCAATGTCACCGTTTCGGGATTGGCCGGCGCGCCGTCGCGCAGGCGCCCGATAAGGCTTTCCGCGGCGTGCGTCACGCGCGCGAGGCGCGCGAGGCCGAGGAAGCCGCAGGTGCCCTTGATGGTATGGACGAGGCGGAAAATGCTCGAGATCATTTCCGCGTCGGACGGGTCGCGTTCGAGGCGCACGAGCTGTTCGCCCGCCGCATCGATGTGCTCGGCCGTTTCGACCAGGAAATCCCTGAGAATGTCGTCCATCTATCCGCCCAGACGCGAAGACGGAAAAATCCGTCTTCGATCAAATAGCTGCGCGCGCGGGCGCCGCTGGCGGAACTATGAATTGCTTGGGTTAAGGGAGGATTGAAATCAATCCCGCGTTATGCGGCGTCGCTCGTGGTTTCCGGCGTCTCCCCGCTCGCGGCCTTCGCCTCCCCGATTGCGCGCAGCGTCACGCATTCCGACGCGCTCGACAATTCGACGCCGAGGCCGATCTCGCGGGCGACGAGGCCCGTGTAATAGGCCTGGATGCCATGAGCGTCGACCGAGCCGCCCTCGGGCGTTCCGGCCAGAAGATGCGGCACGTGCGCGGCGACGCGCGCGTTGGTTCCCCTGGATTCGACCGAGAGGCTCGCGCCTTCGTCGGCGATCGTGACGGTGATGACGCCGCCGCGCGGGACAGCGGCGGCGGCGATCAGGCACATGTTGAGGACGAGCTTGACCTTGTTCTTCGGCAGAAGGATGCGCGGGGCGTTCCACTCGAGCTTGGTGCGCTCGTCGGCGATCAGGCCGCGCGCGACGTTCTCGGCGTCGCCGGTGTCGATCGCGGCGCCGGCGGAACCCGCCGCGCCGAAGGCCAGACGGCAGAACTGCAGACGGGCGGAGGCGGTGCGGGCGCTCTTCTTGATGAGGTCGAGCGCGAAAGTCCGCATGTCCTGGTCCTTCTCGTCCTCCAGCACTTCGAGGCCGTTGACGATGGCGCCGACCGGCGAGATCACGTCGTGGCAGACGCGCGAGCAGAGCAGGGCGGCGAGATCGAGCGGGGCGAGCGAGAAGACAGAGGCTTGTTCGGTCATGGGGCGATCCGGAAAACGGGTTGGACGCGGGCTCGGCGACCGGCAGGACGCCGCACGGAAGGCGTTACGCGGACGCGGCCTGAATATGGCGCGACGGGCCGCGAATCATTCGCAGCAAGCGCGAATCGAGAGATAGCCCGGCGCTGCGCCGCTGGAAAGCGCCGCAACATTGGAGTTCGCCCGTTAACGCAGCGTTAACGCCGCTCTCAGGGAGGAAGGAATTCGCAACGAAAGCCGCGCGCTTGATCCTTCGCGCGGGAATGTGCATGTGAGGACGCATGAGCGAGCCCTTGACGCCGCTGACCGATTGCGAACGCGACGCCGCCGCGCAGGCTTTCGCACGCATCGCGCTCGCCGCCGGGCAGGCGGTCATGGACGTCTACGCCGGTGCCTGCGTGGCGCGCGCGAAAGCCGATTCGAGTCCGGTGACGGAGGCCGACGAGCGCGCCGAAGCGGTCATTCTGGGGCAGCTCTCGCAAGCGTTTCCCGGGGTTCCCGTGGTTGCCGAGGAATCCGTTGCGCGCGGCGTCACGCCGCTCTGCGGATCGCGCTTCATTCTCGTCGATCCGCTCGACGGCACGCGCGAGTTCCTCGCGCGCAATGGCGAGTTCACCGTCAACATTGCGCTGGTCGACGCAGGCGTTCCGGTCGCGGGCGTCGTCTATGCGCCGGCGCTGGAGAAACTCTGGCTTGGCGGCGCGGCGGCGTGGGCTTGCGCCGCTTCGCCCGGCGGCGAGACGCCGCCGGCCTCGGCGTGGCGACGGATTTCGGCGCGCAAACCGCGCGCGGAGGGGCTTGTCGCGCTCTGCAGCCGTTCGCACGGCGACGCCGGGACCGAGGATTTTCTTGCGGGCCACAGGATCGCCGGCCGCGTCAACGCGGGCTCCTCGCTGAAATTCTGCCTGATCGCGGAAGGGGAGGCGGATGTCTATCCGCGCTTCGGCCCGACCATGGAATGGGACGTGGCCGCGGGAGAGGCCGTGCTGCGCGCGGCCGGCGGTCGCGTCCTGACGCCCGACGGCGCGGAACTGCGGTATGGCAAGGCGGCGGCCGGCTTTCGCAACGGCTTCTTTATCGCGTGGGGCAAGGCGGCCTGAAGCCTCGTCAATGCTTCGTTAACCATGCGCGCGCAGTTTAGCCGGCCAGAGCGCGCCGCGACGCGCGGCGCCTCGGCTTGGGCGCAGCCGCGCCACGGGTTCACCATTTTCCGGCGGCAGATTCGTCCAAACGACGGCTGCGGCGAGAGGAGCGGGCGATGACGAGGACACGTCGCGAAATATTGATCCAGTCCATCGGGGCGGCGGCCGCCGCGGCGACGCCCGCGCTCGCCTTCGCGCGCGAGCAGCCCGGCCAGTTCTCATCCAACGAGATCGTCGACAACGGGCATCGCTTCTTCGGTTCTGTGTCGCGTGGCCTCGCCCAGGGCATCGAAAAGGCGACGAAACGCTGGGGCAGGCCGAACGCCTATATTCTCGGGCAGGAAGGCGCCGGCGCCTTCATCGGCGGCCTGCGCTACGGCGAAGGCCAGATGTACACGCGCAACGCCGGCGACCGTAAGGTCTACTGGCAGGGGCCGTCGATCGGCTTCGACGTGGGCGCCGACGGCGACCGGACGATGATGCTGGTCTACAATCTGCCTGCGGTCGAAGGCATCTATCGCCGCTTCGGCGGCCTCGACGGCTCCGCCTACCTTGTCGGCGGGTTCGGGTTTACGGCGTTGACCGCCGACCAGGTGGTCGTCGTGCCGATCCGTTCGGGCGTCGGCGCGCGGCTCGGCCTCAATCTCGGCTATCTCAAGTTCACGCCGACCTCGACCTGGAATCCGCTCTGATCCGGGCGGTCGCGCCGGATTTCGGCGGCCCTGCGGCCTGATCGAAGCGTGCGCTGGCGCGCTTTACCTGCGCGGCGGCCCCGTGGCATGGTCGCGCGTTTCCGATCCGCTGGGATTTTGCCGTTTTGATCGAACAGATCATGATTTTCATGCTCGGCGCGCTGTCGGCCGGGCTGCTGGCGCTGCTGATGCTGCCGGCCTTCTGGCGCAGAGCCCTGAGGCTGACGCGCCGGCGTCTCGAAATGCTGATGCCGCTGTCGATGGACGAGGTCGTCGCCGAACGCGACCTGCTGCGCGCGGAATTCGCCGCCGACAAGCGCAGGCTGGAGCAGCGGATGGAGGCGCAGGCCGCGACGCAGGCGCAGGAGCTCGTCGAACTCGGCCGCCGCGCCGCTGAAATCGTCGGCCTGCAGAACGATCTCGCCAAACTGCGCGGCGAACATGCCGACCTGAACGCGCGGCACGACGCCACCGTGCGCGATCTTGCGGAAGCCAATGGCGAACGCAGCGCGCTGATCGTCGAACTCAACGACGCCACGGGATTGCACCAGGATATTCGCGCACGATACGACGCTCTTTTCGCTGCGCACGAAGACCTGAAAAGCCTGTCCGAAGACCGCCGGGTCGCCATTGTCGGCCTCGAGACGAAGCAGGAGGGTTTGCTTGCGCGCATCCAGAGCCTCGAAAATCTGCTCGAGGGCCACGCGCGGACGGCGCGCAACGAGACGGAACGCGCACAAGGACTGGCGGAAGAGCGCGAGCTGCTGCTGAAGGACATGCGCTCCGCTGAGCAGATGACACAGGCCGCGCAGGGGCGGTTCGAGGCCGAGCGCGATCGTATTGCGCAGATGCAGGCCGATGTCGAGAAAGCGAGGACCGATCTCGACGCCGCGCGGGAAACGCAGCGTCAGGCCGAGCGCGCGCGCGATGCGGCGGTTCGCGATATGGACAAGGCCAAGGGCGAACTCGAAGACGTCAGCCAGCGCCTCGCTGCCCAGCGCGAAGAGGCCAGAAGCGCCGCGCGCGCTGCGGCCGACCGGGCGCAGGAGCTGCGCGCCGAGATCGCGCGGCTGACGGGCGCCCTCGAAGCGGCGCGCGAAGCGCGTGGCGCCGCAGATCCCGAAATGGCGCAGCTACGCGAGGCGATCGTGGACATTGGCGCGCGCGTCGCGCGCCTGGCGCCGGAGGGCGAGGCGCGCAAGCAGTAGGCATCGGCTACGCCAATACGTGTGGCATTCAGGCGAAATCCTCCGCTCAAACGCCGCGCGCTTCAGTGACTGTCGCCGCCCATGCCAAGGTTGGGCGGCCTGCGCACGAACGGCACGAAAATCAGCATTGCCGCGAATATGATCGCGATCAGCAGGAACACGTCGGCAAGCGCCATGACGAGCGCCTCGCGACGCACGAAACCCATAAGTTTCTTCATCGCCGCGACATTTGCGTCCGAGCCCATCGGCGCATAGGCGCCGGTCAGCGTCGACATCCATTGCTGGGCGCGCTCCGACGACCAGGTGACCTGCTCGCGCATGCGGGTCAGATGCAGGTCCCAGCGATTGTTGATGAAGGTGTTGATGATCGCCAGCCCCACGGCGCCGCCGAGATTGCGCGTAAGATTGAACAGGCCCGACGCGTTCTTCATCTCGTGGGGGCCAAGCGTCCCCATGGCGACGGAATTGATGGGGATCATGCACAGCATCAGCGAGGAGCCGCGGAATATCTGGGGGATGAACATTTCCCAGAAGTCCCAGTCCTTGGTGACGTAGCTCATCATCCAGCAGGAGATGGCGAAATTGGCGAAGCCGATCGAGAGCAGGATGCGCGCGTCGACACGAGTCATGATGCGGCCGATCAGCGGCGCCGACAGCATCTGCGTCATGCCGGTCACGAACATCGTTTCGCCGATCTGCAAGGCGGTGTCGCCGCGCACGCGCGCGAGATAGACGGGGTAGATGTACGTCAAGCCGTAGAGGCCGATGCCGAGCACGAAGGAGAACGTGCTGCCGGCCCAGAAGCTGCCGTTGCGGATCCTGAGATCGACGACGGGATTTTTCGAGACATACGAGCGCCAGAAGAAGATGCAGGCGCCGAGCGCGGAGGCGAATGTCGCATAGACGATCGCGCTTTCCTCGAACCAGTTCTTCGACGGACCTTCTTCCAGCACGTATTCGAGCGCGCCGAGAAAGACGGCCATCGAGATGAGGCCGGTCCAGTCGAAATCCTCGAGCAGCTTCAGGTTCGGTTCGTCGAAGTCGATCAGGAACCACGAGACCAGCGTGACGGCGATGCCCGGAATGATGTTGACGAGAAACAGCCAGTGCCAGGAGAAAAGATCGGTCAGATAGCCGCCGGCGGTCGGGCCGATGGTCGGCGCGAGCGTCGCGACAAGGCCGATGATCGGCTGGATGATGATGCGCCTTTCCGGCGGAAAGATCGTGAAGGCGCTGGCGAATACCGTCGGGATCATGCCGCCGCCGATGAAGCCCTGCAGCGTGCGGAACACGATCATCTGCTCGATCGAGGTCGATTGCGCGCACAGGAAGCTCGTGAGCGTGAAGCCGCCCGCGCAGATCGTGAAGACGATGCGGGTCGAGAAGGCGCGCGACAGAAATCCCGACAGCGGGATCATGATGACTTCGGCGATCAGGTAGCTCGTCTGCACCCAGGTGACTTCGTCCGTGCCGGCCGAAAGGCCCGCCTGGATTTCGGCGAGCGAGGCGGACACGATCTGGATGTCTAGGATCGACATGAACATGCCGAAAACCATGCCGATGAAGGCGATGACGCGCTTGGCGTCGAACCTCTGCTCGGGCAGGGGAAAGGCTGCCGCCGGCCCGCGGGAGACGACGGCGGACATGGCGTCAGTTCTGTGTCGTGCGGGTGTCGACGTCGACGACGACCGACATGCCGGGGCGCAGAATGCCGGACCTTGCGACGTCTGCCGGCACGCGAATGCGCACGGGCACGCGCTGCACGATCTTGGTGAAATTGCCGGTCGCGTTTTCGGGCGGCAGCATCGAATATTGCGCGCCGGACGCCGGCGCCACGCTTTCGACCACGCCGTCGATCTGCTGCCTGGAATAGGCGTCGACGATGAGCTTCGCCCGCTGCCCGGGCTTCAGCGCGCCCAGTTGCGTTTCCTTGTAATTGGCCTCGACATAGACCGTGTCGAGCGGGATGAGCGACATCAACCGCGTGCCGGGCGCGACGAGCGCGCCGGGCTGGGCCGCGCGATTGCCGACGACGCCGTCGAAGGGCGCGCGCACAATCGTAAAGTCGAGGTCGCGCTGGGCCTTGTCCTGCGTCACGCGCAATTCGTCGCGGGCGCGCTCGGCTTCGGTTTCCTGCGCGCGCAGCACGGCGAGCGCGGCCTCCGCCGCGGCGACGGCGGCGCGCGCGCCTGCGACGGCGGCGGTTGTGCGATCGCGATCGGCGCGCGCGAGATCGAGACGCTGCGGCGTGGCGAATTTCTTCTCGACCAGCGTTTCGGCGCGCTCGAATTCGGAGGCGGCGCGCGCCTGGTCGGCCACGGCCGCGGTCAGTTGCGCGCGCGCCTGCACGACGGCGGCTTCCTGGCCGACGCGTTGCGCGTCGATGCGCGCGATGGTCGCGGTCTGCGTGTCGATACGGCGCGCGGCGGCGGCGAGCGCGAGGCGATAGTCGACCGGGTCGATCTCGACCAGAACGTCGCCGGCCTTGACCTTCTGGTTGTCGATAGCGGGGACGCTGACCAGATTGCCGCCGACCTTGGCGGAGATGGTCGCCGTGTCCGCCTTCACGTAGGCGTCGTCGGTCGCGACGATGAAACGGCCTTCCACGAGATAGCGATAGCCGTACCACAGGCCGGCAAGCAGGGCCGCCAGCAGGAGAATCGCCGCGACGCTGCGTCCCTTGCCTGCCGGCGCCGCGGCGCCGTCGCGCGCGGGTTGGGCAGAGGCCGCATTCGCCGCGACGGGGTCAGCCAGTCGCTCGAACCTTTCCTTGGGGAGCTGTTCGGTCATTTGAGGATCGCAGCTTGGCTCAATAGCGTAAACAAAACGCGAGCGGCCTCGCCCGCCGCCACGCACTAAACCGAACCGTTCGGTCAATTCTTGACTACCATGCGCGGCGGCCCTAAATCAAGGCTGACCGAACCGTTCAGTCGGATAGAATGAATTACGCGCGCCAACATAATCGCGGGCTGGAGGACGTCCAGACGCGCCTTCTGCCGGAATCAGGCGAACCGGACGCCGCCGGCGGCGTCGACAGCGCCAAGGCGCGGCAGATCCTCGACGGCGCGCGCCGGGCGTTTCTGGCGCAGGGGTTCGACGCGGCGTCGATGAACGACGTCGCCCGCGAGGCCGGGGTCTCGAAGGGCACGATCTATTCCTACTTTCCTTCGAAGGACGCGCTGTTTGCCGCCCTGGTTCGGGAAGACAAGCGCCAGCAGGCCGAGCAGCTCTCGATCTACGACGATCTCGACGGCCCCGTCGAGGAGGCGCTGCCGCGCATCGGCTTTGCGCTCATGGACCTGATTCTCGAGCCCGCGCATGTCGCGCAGACGCGCACGGTGGCGGCGGTGGCGCCGAAGTTTCCAGCGATCGGGCGCGCTTTCTACGAGGCCGGCCCGGAATATGGCCATCGCCGTTTCGCCGCCTGGCTGGAGCGTCGCGCGGCAAGAGGCGAACTCGCCATCGAGAATTTCGAACTCGCGTCGGAGCAGTTCTTCAATCTCGCGCAGGGCGTACTGTTCAAGAAGATGCTTTTTGCTGCGGAGTCGAAACCGTCGCACGAGGAAATCAAGGCGACCGTCGACGCCGCCGCGCGGGTATTTTTGAAGGCCTACGGGGCGCGCTGATCACGCGATGGCGAAACTGTCGGGCCGCGCGCGCTTCCAGGCGTCGCGGAAGCGCGGATCGTGCGTGCCTGCGACGAGCTCGCCCGCGGCCAATTGCGGATAGAGCTGCTCGAAACCGAGAATCTCGCGCGGCGAGACGCGGCGCGCCAGATGCGCGACCGTGAATTCGTTGGGATGGTCGAGCCCTGCGGCGGCGGTCAGTTCAGCGAGCGTCATCAGCGTCGAGCGATGAAAGCGGTAGACGCGTTCGGCCTTGTCGGGAACGTAGAGCGCGCGCATCCGGTCCGGGTCCTGCGTGGCGACGCCCGTCGGACACGTGTCGTTGTGACAGGCCTGCGACTGGATGCAGCCGAGCGCGAACATGAAGCCGCGCGCCGCGTTGCACCAATCCGCGCCGAGCGCCATGGCGCGCGCCATGTCGAAGGCGCTGACGATTTTGCCGGCGGCGCCGATGCGAATCTTCTCGCGCAGGCCGACGCCGACCAGCGCGTTGTGAACGAAGTTGAGACCCTCGCGCATCGGCATCCCGAGATGATCCATGAATTCGAGCGGAGCCGCGCCCGTGCCGCCTTCCTTGCCGTCGACGACGATGAAATCGGGATGCAGGCCCGTCTCCAGCATGGCCTTGCAGATGGCGAGAAATTCGGTCGGCTGGCCGATGCAAAGCTTGAAGCCCGCGGGCTTGCCGCCGGACAGCCGCCGCATCTCGTCGACAAAGCGAACGAGTTCGATCGGTGTCGCAAAGGCTGAGTGGCGCGCGGGCGAAACGCAGTCAACGCCCATCGGCACGCCGCGTATGGCGGCGATCTCGGCCGTCAGTTTCGCCGCGGGCAGAACGCCGCCATGGCCGGGCTTGGCCCCCTGGCTCAATTTCAGCTCGACCATCCTTATTTGAGGATCGTTCGCCATCGTCGCAAACAGATCGGGCGCGAAGCGGCCGTCTGCGCCGCGACAGCCGAAATAGCCCGAGCCCACCTCCCAGACGAGATCGCCGCCGTTTTCGCGATGATAGGCGCTGACGCCGCCCTCGCCCGTGTCGTGCGCAAAGCCGCCGCGCTTGGCGCCCGCGTTGAGCGCGCGGATGGCGTTGGCGCTGAGCGCGCCGAAGCTCATCGCGGAAATGTTGAGGAGCGAAGCCGAATAAGGCTGCGCGCAGTCAACGCCGATCTTCAGGCGATGCGGCTCGTCGCTCGGGACGGTCGGCGCAATCGAATGGCGGACGAATTCGAAGCCCTCCGCGTAAACATCCAGCTCGGTGCCGAACGGCCGCTTGTCCAGTTCGCCCTTGGCGCGCTGATAGACGAGCGCGCGCTTGTCGCGCGAGAAGGGCGCGCCGCTCTTTTCGTCCTCGAAGAAGTATTGGCGAATTTCCGGCCTGACCTCTTCGAGCAGAAAGCGAAGATGGCCGGCGATCGGATGGCTGCGCAGGATGGAGTGCCGTGTTTGCAGGAGGTCGCGCACGCCGAGAATCGCAAGCGCGGCGAACAGCAACGCCAGCAGCTTGAACAGGCCGCCGAAGATGGGCGCGGCCATCGCCGCCGCGAAGAAGAAGGGCGCAGCCAGTGCGCTGAGAGTGAGCGGCAGGTAGCGCCAGGCGAAGGCCAGTCTGAGCTTTTCCATCTGTCCCTCCGCCGGAGCTTTCAGGCTGCCGCTGGACGCCGCCGCGATCAAGGCCTCGCGGCTATCGAAAGGTTCGCACTCGCGCGATTTGTCGCCGCGTCTGCTTCACGGCTCGGGCTCCGTCAGGTGGAATTTCGCGTAGTTGATGCGGACGCGATCGCTGCCGCTCGGCTCGAGCACATCGATGTAGCGATGGCCGAAGGCGATGTCGGCTGCGAGATAGGTTTTCCGGGCGCGCACGGTCTGCGCTGCGGATTCGTCATAGCCTTCGATCATCACGACGACCGTCCCGTCCGCAGCTTCCAGAGCGGCTGCGTCCATGCCGAACAAGGGACTGTTCTCGTCAATGGCGTGGATGATCGTCCAGCTCAGCACGAAGAGCGGAGACTGCGCCCGCAAGAGCGGCAACTCGACGAAACGGCGGAAAGTTGCGCCCTCCGCCGTCTGGACCGTCGTGGACAGCCAGACCTTGGCGATCGGCGCCGAAATGGCGTTCAGGCGCTCGTTGGCGGCGCGCAGCATGAGGCTCTGCCTGCCGTCGTGCATGGCGATGACGGCCCGCGCCGCAAACAGGATGCGCGCCCGAGGTCTGGAAAAGCGATAGAATATCAGCCCGGTGAGCAGAGCCGTCGTGAATACGCCCGTGTAGAGTTCGACGCTCGCGACCACATGGCCATAGTTGGACTGCGGGTACATGCCCCCGTAGCCGACGGTCGTCAGCGTTTGAATGCTGAAAAACATATAGTGCAGGAAATCGCCTTCCGCGTTGGCGATCGGCTTGTCGCCGAACGAATAGATCGTGGCGAATATGCAATTGAGCGTCAGGAAGCCGAGCGTCGCGCCGGCGAAGAAGACCGGCCAGCGGACCGTCAGGCAGCGATGCGCGAAATCGGACCAGAAGTCGGCCTGCAGTCCGAAAGATTCGACCTCGCGCCCGGCGAGGCTCAGGCGGCGCATCTTCGGAGAGCTTTTCTTGCGCTGTAACATGCAGGACCGTAAGCGCGTTCATACCGCAAGCCGGCCCGCTTTGCGAAGCCTCTATTGCCGCGGCGTCGCCTGCATGGGCATGCCGCCCTGCGGCCGCAGCGTGATGCGCTGGACCGGGCGCACGACATGGCCGGGCGCCAGATCGAATCGGAAGGCGCGCGTGAGATGCGCCAGCACGATGACCGCCTCCTGCAGCGCGAAGCCCATGCCGATGCAGACGCGCGGACCCGCGCCGAAGGGAATGTAGGCGAAACGGTCAATCCGCTCGCGGTTGGCCCCGAGAAAGCGGGCGGGATCGAACAGGTCGGGGCGATCCCACAGCGTCTTGTGACGATGCAGCAGGAACGGCGAGACGGTCACGACCGATCCGGCGGATATCTTCTTGCCGCAGACGATATCGTCTGCGATGGCCGCGCGGCTGAGGAAGGCGGCGGGCGGATAGAGCCTCAGGGATTCTTCGAGCACGGCCTTGGTGACGGGCATCCGGTCGGTCAGTTCCTCGATCGGACCGGCGTTCAATTGCGCGTCGGCTTCGGCCTCGACTTCGGCGCGCCAGTCCGGCGCCTGAGAGAGCAGGTAGAAGGTCCACGTCAGCGCATTGGCGGTCGTCTCGTGGCCGGCGCCGATGAAGGTGACGATGTTGGAGCGCAAATCTTCTTCGCGCATGCCGCGACCGGTTTCCGGGTCCTGCGCTTCCAGGAGCAGGGTGAGAATGTCGCGCGGCGGCTCGCCGCCTTCGGCGATCAGCGCGCGGCGGGCGGCAATGATGTCGTCGACTGCGCCGGCGAACCATTCGAGCGTCGCCTGTCCGCGCAGCCGTCCGAAGCGCGGCAGGAATTGCGGCAGGCCGAGCAGATCGAAGGGATCGAGACGGCCGACCGTGTTGAAATAGCGGTTCACGGCCTTCTGGAACTCGCTGGTGTCGCGCCCGAGCCCCTGCGAAAACAACGTATGCTCGAGAATTTCGAGCGTGAGGCGCGACATTTCCTCGAGCATGTCGATGTGCTGGCCGGGCCTGCGGCGCGCCAGGCGCGTCACGCCCTCCCGCGTGGAAGCGGCCATGGCGTTCGCAAAGGCCGCGACCTGGCGCGGCGTGAAGAGCGGTGCGAGCGAGCGGCGCTGTGCGCGCCAGTTCTCGCCTTCCGCGGTCAGCAGGCCTTCGCCCAGTCCCGGTTTCAGAACCCGCAATTGCAGGTCGTCCTTGCGATAGTTGGCGACATTGTCGAGGAAGATGCGACGCACGCCCTCGGGATGGCTGACGACGGCGCGTTCGCCCAGGATCGAGCGGCCGACGAGCACCGGCTCCTCGTAGTGTCGGCGCGTCCAGATCTCGATGGGATTGCGGCGCAGCGCCGCGATCATGCCGAGCACGCCAAGCGGTTTCTCGCGCGGCGTGGGAGCGGGCGGACGAAAGGCGAGCGTCGCGGCAGGCATCACGATTTCCCCGAACGCATGAAATGCGCGTTCGTTATATGTGAGCGTGCCTTGTGGCGCCAATTCGGCCGGGCGGCGAAATCAGACGTTGACGCTGTCGCCCCGGCCCACGAGGAAGATGCTCTCCGGATCGCGTCTGCGCACGAGCGAAATCAGGTCGCGGGCGACCTTCTTCGCGTGCATCGTGTTCAGCGCATCGACCCGCGCAAGCGGGCGAGAGCTGTCGTCGTGCAAACGTACGCTGAATTCCGCATGCGCCACGTTGCGGCGCATCGAGATCCGGTAGCTTCCCATCGTGGCCTCCCGAGGCGTGCCGGAGGTCTGCAGCCTCGCTGATGCGGAAGCCACGGGCAAATCAAATCGCGCGCGCATTCACGATGCGGCGCAGCATGTGCGCCCGTCAAACCTGTCCATGTTTTCGGCACTTACCGGCTTGCCGCTCTGCGGCGCCTTTCCGCCCGCCGTTCACCTTTTCGTGAGCAGCCGCCTATCGGCGGATCGCGCCGGTCGGCTCGTCGTCGTCGCCGGGATCGAAGGCGCCGTCCTCGCGGATGGTCGCCAGAGGGCGCGGCGCTTTCGGGCTCAACGCCAGCGCGCGCTGAACGCTGGCGGGATCGAAAGCCTTTTCGCGATTGACGCGCGGCGGCTCCGGCGGCACGCCGACGCCCGGACCGGAATGCATCGCATAGGTATTGTCGCCGGGCAGACGCTTGATCTGCGCGATGTCGGTTTCCTCCTCGACATCGGGCGCCTCTGGCAGATTGTCGCGATCGGGCGCGGGCGCGAGCGTCGGGACCGCAGGCTTGCAGATGCGGCGCAGACCCTTGCGGCTCGAGCCGTGCATGGCGAGATCGACGTGGATGTGATCGTAGTGATAGGCGTTGGAGCCTGGCGCAAGCACCGTTGTGAAGCGTTCGCAGGCGCCGCCCTGCGCCTCGCGCAGGAATGCGCGGGTCTGTTCGTCGCCCCGCGTCCAGTCGCGGCGGATGACGATGGACCGGCCGTCGGCGAGCGTGAATCCGCCGATGTCCAGCGCATTGCCGAAGGCGTGTTCAGACAGGCGCGCGCCGATCTGGTTGTTCATGCCGCGGCAGGAATAGGCGCCCATCGTGTTGATCTGCGTGACCGGCTGGCCGAAGCGCGCCTGGGCGGCCGGCTGCAAGGTGTTCGCCACCCAGTCGTCGAGCTCCGCCACCATGGAGCAGTCGAGCGTCGAGCGGGAATTGAGCTTCACCGCGCCGCCTTGGAGGGCGGTGACGTGCAGGGGGCGCGTCAGGCCGCAGATGCCGGGGCCGCTGATCTCGGAGGCCGGCTGCACATAGGCCGACGCCTGCACGCGCTTCTCGGCGAAGCAGGCGTTTTCGGCCGCCGTGCGCCAGGCCGGCCGCTTTGGCCTGTCGTAGACCGAACAGGCCGAAAGCAGCGACATGAGCCCCGCGAGGGCAAGATATGGCAATATGCGACGCGCCATTCCCGTAGGGATGGCGAACGGCCGTTAATGCGGCGGGAAGAAAGAAGGTTAACGCGTCGAATTTGACCGACTGTCTCGTTTACGCCGCCGCATGGGTGGGGAGCGCCTGCGTTGCGCGTTGGGCCGGCGCGCGCGACAGCAGGCCCGGCACGAGCGCTTCTGCCGCATCGGCGCCGGAAATCGCCACCGCCTCGACGCCCGCCCCGGCGTTGCCGCCGCCGGCGACGACGAGATTTCGCACGGGCGACTTGGAGCCCTTGAGCCGGCCTGCGCGAGAAACGCCGTAGATCGAACCGGCGCTCGCCCAGTCGTAGCGGGCATAGGTCACGGGGCTCGCGTCGGTGCGATAGACGATGTGCTGGCGCAGATCGGGCAGTATTTTCTCGGCGGCCTCGATCATCTGGTCGCCGAACTCCTGTTTGCGACGCTCGTATTCGTCGGACCGTCGCCAGGCCTTCCAGTCGTCGCCGCCCTCTTCCGGCGGGAACCATTGCTTCGCAATCTTGTAGGGGACGAGCCTGATGAGATTGAGAATGGCGTGGCCCGACGGCGCGGCGGATGGATCGACCAGCGACATGGCGGCGATGCCGACATTCGCGCCGCGCAGGTGCACGTGCGTGGCCGGCCTGATGTCGGGCACATAATCGACGCCAAGCTGCACCGTGAAGCAGGAGGTTGCGGGTTCGGCCTTCTCGAGCGTCCGGCGGAAATCTTCCGGCGTGTGGGCGGGCTCGACCAGTTCGAGAAAGGTGCGGCGCATGTCGGCGTTCGATACGACCGCCTTCGCGCGCACGATCCGGCCGTCGCGCAATTCGACGCCTGTCGCCGCGCCGTTCTCGACGAGGATGCGCTTCACGGGCGTCTTGAGATGGACGGCGCCGCCGCGTTCCTCGATCGCCTCGACCAGCACGTCGGAGAAGCGGCTGGAGCCGCCGACCGGGTAGAAGCCGCCCTTGAAGTAATAGCCGAAGATGGGGACCATCTGGCCGCAGGTGAGCTTTTCCGCGCCGTCGCCGAGATAGCCGACCAGCGCGTTGACGATCGCGACAACCCTGGGATCGCCGACATGGGCGACGACGAGTTCGTCGAAGGGCCGACCCATCCACTTGAAAGCCTGCGGATGCTCCTTGGGGAAGGCCAGCAGTTTCGAGGGATCGGCGGGCAGGCCCGGAATGCCGCTGCGGCCCTCGCCGGTCGCATACATGTCGTCGAAGATCGCGTGGATCGTCTCGAACAGCGACATGACGCCCGCCGCGCTGTCGGGAAAGCGTTCGCCCAGCATGCGCGCATAGTCGCGCCAGTCGCGCGGCGGATCTATCGCGCCGTTTTCGGTGATGTAGGAATGATCGACGCGCGCCCACTGGATGCGGTCGGCGACGCCGAGGCGGTCGAGGAGGCCGGAAATCGTGCCGCCGTCCCACACGCCCGAGAAATCGTGCGGGCCGGCGTCGAAGCGGTAGAGGACGGGCTGGCCTTGGTGGCGCGCCTTGCGCGGATAGGAATGGCAATAGCCGCCGGCCAGCGCATGATGATCGAAGACTGCGACGCGCAGGCCGGCGTCCGCGAGGAGCGCGGCCGCCGACAGGCCGCCGACGCCCGCGCCGACGATGGCGACGTCGCAATCGCCGCTCCCCTCTTCGAATTTTGGCGCAGGCCAATGATAGGTTTCTCGCGCGGCGATCATCTTCTTCAGCGCGAACTGAATCGCGAGCTTCGGTCCGAAGATCGACACGAGCGCGCCGACGATCACGATCAGCGTCGAGATCCAGCCGGGCGCGGCGAGGAAGCGCAGGAGCGCGAGCGCGAGAAAGAGTGCGCCCCATAGACCCGACAGCAGGGCGTTGATCGCGAAGAATTGTGGCGTGCCGGCGTTTTCGGGATAGGCGGCGCGCGAATAATCCGCAGTCCAGGGACGGCGGAAGGCGAGGCCGATCAGCGAGATCGCGCCCAGGCCGGCGAAGGCGAGCCAGAGCGCGTTGGCGGAGACGAACTGCGGCGCGACGAGGAACGCGAGGCCGAGCGCCGCAAAGAGCGCGAGCGAGCCCAGTTCTAGGATGAAATATTCGCGGCGCGAGAGACGCCAGGCCGCAAGCGCCGCCATCAGACCGAACGCGGCGGCAAGGGCCAGGCCCGGCATGCCGCGCGCCAGCAGCGCAAACAGCGCCGCATAGGGGACGAGGGCGAACTTTACGGTGAGAAAGGTTTTCATGGCCCCAGCCCGAAATGGTCTGCGCACGCGGTTGGCGCTGCGCATGAAAATGGCGCCGGCCCTTCGGCCGGCGCCTGGTGTCGTTGGTCAGCTCAGATTTGCGGTCCGGCCTGCGGCGGCTGCGGTTGGGCGCGGCGCTCGCTCATGAAGCGCTCGAACTCTTCGCGGTCGCGGGCGCGGCGCAGCTTGTCGAGATGCTCGGCGAAGTCGCGCTCGGCCTGGACGAGCTTCTGGCGCTCTTCCTCGAGGCGAGCCAGCTCGGCGGACCGCCACTCGTCGAAGGCGCTGTTGCCGGTCGGACGCGGGGCGCCGCCGAAATTCGGCTTCCATTCGGCCTTGCCCCATTCGGCCATGCCCCACTGGCTGCGCTTGGCCATGCAACGTCCGCGCATTTCCGAACTCCTTTCGTGGACGAAATCGACGAGATCCTGATCCGGGCGGCCTTCGCGCTTCTGCCAGACCTTGAGGAAGAGAATGGCGAGGCCAATGGGCCAGAAGACGATGAAGCCGAGGATCATCGCGAAGAGTTCGACGCCGCGCCACCGCACGCGCCGCGAGCGGCGGTCGCTGGAATTGGCCGAACCATCGATAGTGCCTTGATAGACGCTCATGTTCCTCTCCATCGGCTGCGCCCCTGTTGGCCGCCGATATGAATGTAATTTACATTTACATTGGGAGGGCGTCCAGAGGGCCGCGGATTAAATGTTGGTAATGGAGGGGCGGTGGGGAGGCCGCGAAAGGCGAGCCGTCACGCCCCCGCTCCTCGCGGACATTCAGGCTTCGCGAGCGCGCTCGATCCGCGTCATGGCCGGGACAGGCCCGGCCATGACGCTGTTCATGCCGGCCTAATGCCCGTTGACCTTCTCGCTCGCACGCGCCGCGACGATGGCGTCGGCGTGCTTGCCGACGACTTCGGCGAGATGGTCGAATTTCGCGGTGTAGGACCCTACGCCCGAGGTGGCGGAGCGCAGGTCGACGATCAGTCCGCCCATTTCCGCTTCGGGGATCTGCGCCTCCAGCACATCCCAGCCGTCCCAGCCGGGCCTGCCGTCGAAGCCGAGGATCTGGCCGCGCC